>BFBZ01000288.1_pt1 | contig 57730 bp, 57 predicted proteins | sample 1888401 | NCBI WGS metagenome assembly BFBZ01 (sample SAMD00112614, study PRJDB3348) | symbiont metagenome | host: Chara braunii
TGGTAACGGATGTAGCCACCGACCTTCATGCAGATATCGGTGCCGGGGATGTAGTAGTACCCAGCGCCGTACAGGGAGCAAACCTTCACGTATTCGACCGGCTTGGCCTTAACGGGAAGATCGGCAGCCTGCGCCCCGGCAACAGCCATCAAACCAGCGGCCGAACCGAGGAGAAGCGTTTTCACCATCTTCATTTTGTTCCTCCATTATTGACTTCGGTGGGAGGGTCCGGTCCCCGCTGGGTGCTCAGCACCCCTGGAAGGTCCCCTTATCTCCCCGACCACTCGGACACCCCAATACACACGCAAGAAGTCCGAACGGGGCGACTGGGGTTGCCCCCCTCCGTCGCACGATCACCTTACCGGAGGGGGGTCGGCAGGCAATGAAGAAGGGCCCGTTTTCACAGCCCCAAACTCGCAATTCCGGGTGGTGTTGCTGGAAAGGCACGAGGCCTGTGCACAACCCTAAGAAATTATTAAGCGAACTGGACTTCGCCTTTTGAATCAATCGATTCGCGTCATTTTAAGGGTGCTGCGAAGCCGCCCATCTGAACATCAATTTCCCGAAACCCCATACGCTGTCGCATTTTGAAGCAGATGGAAATGAGGCGGCGTGGCTATCCGGCAACACTCCTGGTGGGGACGTTTTGGGCAGAAAACCCAGCTCAGGATCGCGCGAAGCCGGTTGCATCAAAACGCGGCAATGAGCGGTTTTCCATCATTCGGCGGCACGCAAGGCACGTGTTGTTCCCGGTTCCCGATTGTTCCCCGGTTCCAAGGAACCTCACCCACAAGCAAGTCTCGCAAGCGAACACGCAACGCCACGATCGCACTTCAATCGATGAGATCAACTGCGAAACTTTGCGGCTTTGTCTGCCTTTGATGCCGGTCGTGCATCGTCGCGTAAGCCGACTCGATGTGGCGCGTGAACCGCGCCGTATCGAACAACTGATCGCGATGATGCGCGAGTTTGTCCTTGAACGCGGCAATGAGCGATGGATCGTGCGCGAGCTTCAAAGCCAACGCCTCATAGCTCTCAAGTGACGTTGCGATGAGATCAGACAGTCCGGCTGCATTGAGTTGGCTTGCCGCGACGCGCCCCGCGAAAGTCGGACCGAGACAGGTCAGCGCCGGTACTCCAGCCCAAAGCGCATCGCTTGTCGTCGCGTGGCCGTTGTAGGGTAGCGTATCGAGGAACAGATCCGCCTGCCGAAGACGCGCAAGATGATCCGCATTGGTCGGAACGCGCTGCGCAAAGATCAGCCGCTCCGGCGAAACACCCGATTTTTCCGCCTCTCGACGCAGATTCTCCACGGCAGCCGGATTTGCCTGTGCGAGCCAAAGGACTCCGTTCTCCGTCGCTTTGAGCAGACGCATCCAGACGTGAAAGACATCGGGCAGAATCTTGTAAGCGTTGTTGAAACAGCAGAACACAAATCCGGTTTCGGGCAGCCCGCATTCGCTCCGCGTCGGGGTTCGTTCCGAAATGCCGCGCCGCGCATCCGCGGCCATAAAGGTGCCCGGGAGCCAAACAACCCGCTCGCTGTAAAACTCGAGATGATTTCGCGGGATCGCCGTTTCATCCGCGAGAATGTAGTCGATGTGACCCGCTCCCATCGTCCCCGGATAGCCCAGGTAGTTCACCTGAATGGGGGCAGGCCTCCGCGCCAGAATGTTTGGACGGCAGCCTTGGGTGAACCCGGTCAGGTCCACAGCAATATCGATTTCGAGACGCCGGATCAGATCCGCGATCTCTTGATCGCTTTGCGACCGAACATCCAAAAACCGCTCGAACGACAATTGGACGCGGCGGCTCAAATCCGATTCCGAATTCGGTCCAAGCGAGATGGCGGTGATTTCAAACCGCGCTCTGTCGTGCTCTTCGAACACTCCTACCATTTGCCGGGCGACGGGATGGTCCGACAAATCGGGCGAGAGGTACGCCACGCGGATACGATCGTGGCTGTATTTTTCGCCGCGCCAAATCGCGGGAAAAACCGGCTGTTCTTCAGCGTATCGTTTGGTGCCGATCAACTGATCGGCCGGCGATGACAACGCGGCAAGCAGCGTGAACGGAATGCTTGGCAGCCGCCGCTGTCTCGTTGCGGCGGCGAGGTTGTGAATGTCCGCTGCAAGATTTGTCCAGTCGCACAACTGAATTTTCGCCTGAAGCCGCGCGCCTGCCGCGAATTTCAAGTCGGAATTGAGCGAAAGCGCCCTGTCGCACGCGGCATAGGCCTCGCCGTAGTCTCTCGTCTCGATGAAGACGTTGCCGCGACCGAGCCAAGCCTCTGCGAGATCGGATTTCAGCGCCAGCGCGCGGTCGTAGGCGCTCAGCGCTTGATCGTAGAGCTTGAGCTGCGCCAGCGATTTTCCCTTGTTGTAAAAAGCGCCGGCGTAATTGGCGTTGAGCGAAATCGCCTTGTCGAAATCGGCGATCGCTTCCTCGTAGCGCGCCAGATCGTTGAAAACAGTGCCGCGGTTGTTCCAGGTGTCCGCGACCGCCGGATTGATCCGCAAAGCCTGGCTGAATTGCTCCAGCGCCTCCCCGGACCGGCGAAGCGATTTGAGGATGATCCCATAGTTATAGAAAGTGGCGTCCGAGGTTGCGTTTTCACGCAGCGCCAATTTCACGTAGCGCTCGGCCTCCTCAAACCGCCCGAGCTGCGTGAGCAGCATGCTGTAAAGATTGAGGCCGGCGACATGTCGGGGCTGAGCCACAAGAAGTTTCTTGAGAAGCTTCTCGGCGTCGCGCGTTTGCCCAGTCTGAAGCGCTGAGATAACGCGCCGCAACACGTCATCCACGGAAGCCCCCCTGTCCGGCGGCACGATGGGCCATCAGCCCTGCCCGCGGCCGCCGTGCAAACGCAAAACGCTTTCTGCGCTCTGGGGGGAAAATGGCGGAGAGGGAGGGATTCGAACCCTCGATACGGTGTAACCCGTATGACGATTTAGCAAACCGTTGCCTTCAGCCACTCGGCCACCTCTCCGTCGGGCCGGGTATGCCCGACGACTGTGGCGTTGACAAGATGTGACTGAAAACTGTGGGTTTTCAGGCCGCTGCGCGGAGGCTTGGAACCGCCTTCGGCGCTTCCGGATGGGTCTTCAGCCAGTCGCGCGCGGCGCGCTGAGCCTGACCGATCTGCGCGTCCGTCATCTCGGCCGCGATCTCGCGGCGCAAACGGATCGCCTCGGCGTTGCCCTTCATCGCTGCAAGGTTGAACCACTTGTGCGCGATGACGAGATCGGCCGGGACCGACCGTCCGCTCGAGTACATCATCCCAAGCTCGAACATGGTGTCGGCGGTCGCCGGCGCTTCGGCAAGACCCGCGACGTCGGCGGTCATTTCAAAACGTGCCATTGCAATCCCCTGTCCCTGGCGCGCGCCTCCCCTGTTTCGGCGCCACGCTGCTCTCCGACCGCTTTTCGGTTCGGACGCGAGGATCATCGGGCTAAAATTTGAATGGCAGTTTAAGCATCGCGATGAATCACTCGTGAATACAAGGCTTTGCGAGAACCGGCGCAAGGTTCCGCTAACCACCGAAACCCCACTGGAATCGCATTTTTCGGTCCGTGTTGATGGGTTGCTAACGCTCCGCGTTGGCGCTGTGATAACCATCGTCATCGCGGGCACGTTCGCCCGCCCATCTCACTCGCATGTGTCTGGGGGCTCTCGATGAAACGCATTCTGCTCGCGCCACTCGCCGCGCTTGCGCTCAGCTCAACGCCCGCACTCGCCGGCGATCCGACCGGGATGTGGCTCACCGAAGACGGCGAAGCAAAGATCAAGGTTGCGGCGTGCGGCAGCGCGATGTGCGGAACGATCGCGTGGCTGAAAGAGCCGAATGACAAGGCGACCAACAAGCCGAAGACCGACAAGAACAACGCGGACGCGTCGCTGCGCAACCGTCCGATCATCGGCTCCCCCGTCGTGCTGTCGATGAAGCCGGACGGCAACGACAAATGGTCCGGCCAACTCTACAACGCCGAGGACGGCAAAACCTACTCGGGCAACATCGTGCTCGCCGGCAATACCCTGAAGGTGCAAGGCTGCGTCACGATCATCTGCAAGACCAAGAGCTGGACGCGTACGAATTAGCGCGCCCGCTGCCCGAACAGCACCGCCCTCACCTTCGGGTCGCCGACGTTCACCTCGTTCGCCGCCTCGACGCGGATATGCATGCCGCGGGCGACCGCAGGCCGTGCCCGCACGACATCGAGCCAGCGTTTGAGATGCGGGAAATCTGCGAATGCCTCGCCCTGCCGCTCGGCATGGCGGATCCAGCTCACGCAGGCCATGTCGGCGATGGAGTAAGCCCCCGCGAGGAAGCGGCGATCCTTCAGGCGCGTGTTCATCACGCCGTAGATGCGGTTCATCTCGTTTGAGAAGCGCTCGATCGCATAGGGGATCTTCTCAGGCGCGTAGCGGCGGAAGTGGTTCGCCTCCCCCGCCTTGGGCCCAAGGTTCGCCATCTGCCAGAACAGCCATTGATCGACCTCGACGCGCGCCCGTTCGGCCGCCGGATAGAACCTCCCAGTTTTGCGTCCGAGGTATTGCAGGATCGCGCCGGACTCGAAGACCGAGATCGGCTTGCCGCCCGGCCCGTTCGGATCGACGATCGCCGGCATCCGGTTGTTCGGCGAGATTTTGAGGAACGCAGGCTCGAACTGCTCGCCCTTGGCGATGTTCACCGGGATCACGTTATAGGGGAGCCGGCACTCCTCCAGCATGATCGTGACCTTGTGGCCGTTCGGCGTCGGCCAGTAGTAGACCTCGATCGGCTTTGGGTGCCCCCGCCGCGCAGGCTTCGCCGCCTTTGTCTTCGATGTACGCTCGCTCGGCGCTCGTTTGGCCATCGGAAACCCCTCCCCGGCGCTTCTTGGCCGCTTTCGCAGCCCCAGGATCAATCGTAGGCTTCTAGCGTAGGCCTATCACGCAAGCTTGACGCGGTCCCGCGCCAGCAAGGGAGACATCCTGATGTTGAAGACCATCCTCTCGGCGGCCATCGCCGCCGCTCTGATCACTGCCACCGCCGCGCCCTCCTACGCCGAGAAGAAGCTCACGCCGCAACAGCAGAAGATGAAGGACTGCGGGCCGAAGTGGGCGGACTACAAGAAGGCGAACAACGTGAAAGGCCGCGCCGAATACCGCAAGTTCATGAAGACCTGTCTCAAGGGCTGAACCAGCCATCAGCATCACACAAACAACATCCTGAAACGACCGAGGGCGTCGGAGAGACTGGAGGTCTCGCCGACGCCCTCTGTCGTCTTCCGGACCGGGAGTTCGTCATATCGATCGCATAGCGCAAACCGACATGGGACACTCACCGGTCCGTATGACGTGATCTTCGACGAAGTCAGAAAGTAGAAAGCCGAAGATCAAGCAGAAAGATTAAGAGCGCTTCTTGCCCTTTTTCTTCGCTGCCTTCTTCGCCGTCTTTCTCTTCTTCGCCATTTTGCTGCCCTCCTAGCCACATCATGATTGAGTGGCGATGTCGGATCAGTGCCGCCGCGAATCGACGTGCACTCCCTCTCGATTACACCAGCACAACGAAAAAAACACTTACCGCGCTGCTCGAACGGTGTACGCGAGCTTAAAAATGCCCACCTTCGCCGATCGATCGTTCGCAAAGTCAGCGCGCGTCTGCACTTCGAAAATGCAAGAGCGCGTTTGCGCGAGAGTTTTTCCGAATTGCAAAAATGCCGATGACATAAGGGCTTTTTGCATGTGGAAAAATTTTCGCACGCAAAAAAGCAAAAACGGAAAATCGCGCGCCGCGCGTTCTCAAATTTCAAAATCGAACGCGTGTGGTGAATTTGCACATGCCAAAAATAATTTTGCACAGGCCACTGAATCCGGGGCTTCACGGACGGTCAAACGATCAAAAACGAGCGAATCGGGAGAATCGATTCGCGGTCTCGATGCCGCGAGACAACCCGACAGCCGATCGCGAGACGTCCCCGCACATCATCGGATGAAAGTTTTTGGTGCCCGATGATGCTGCGGGTGTGTGCAGCGCATCCAAGGCGCGTTCGAAACCGTTCGAGCGCGTAGAAGCGGCGTTCATGAACGCGAAAGAGCGCCACCGAAGGTCATCGGCGGCGCCCTCGTGGCATTCCACGACGCTCAAACGAGGTCAGAGACCGAGTTTTTTCTTCAGAAGGTCGTTCACGGCCTGCGGATTGGCTTTGCCGCCGGATACTTTCATCGCCTGACCGACGAACCACATCATCGCCTTCTGGTTCGCCTTGGCCTGTTCGACCTTATCCGGGTTCATGGCAATCAACTCGTCCACCACCTTCTCGATCGCGCCGAGATCGGTGACCTGCTTCATGCCGCGCTGTTCGACGATCTGACGCGGGTCGCCGCCCTCGGTCCAGACAATCTCGAACAGATCCTTGGCGATCTTGCCGGAGATCACCCCCTCCTTGATCAGGTCGAGCACCGCGCCGAGCTGTTTGCCGCTGACGGGTGAATGCGCGATGTCATTGCCTTCCTTGTTGAGGCGGCCGAACAGCTCATTGATTACCCAGTTCGCCGCAATTTTTGCGTCGCGGCCCTTGGCCACCGCTTCGAAATAATCGGCGTTGGCGCGCTCGGCGACCAATACGCCCGCGTCGTAGGCTGAGAGGCCAAGTTCGCTCACGAAGCGCGCCTTCTTCTCGTCCGGCAGCTCCGGCAGATGCGCCTTCAGGTCATCGACATAGGCCTGATTGAATTCGAGAGGCAGCAGATCCGGATCGGGGAAGTAGCGGTAGTCGTGCGCCTCTTCCTTCGATCGCATCGGGCGGGTCTCGCCCCTGCTTGGATCGAACAGCCGCGTCTCCTGATCGATGGCGCCGCCGTCCTCAAGGATTTCGATCTGCCGGCGCGCCTCAACCTCGATCGCCTGCCCGATAAAGCGGATCGAGTTCATGTTCTTGATCTCGCAGCGGGTGCCGAGCTTGCCGCCGGGCTTGCGCACCGACACGTTCACGTCGGCGCGCAGGTTGCCTTTCTCCATGTCGCCGTCGCAGGTGCCAAGGTAACGGAGGATGGAACGAAGCTTGGAGACGTACCCCTGCGCCTCTTCCGCCGAGCGGATGTCGGGCTTCGAGACGATCTCCATCAAGGCGACGCCAGAGCGGTTGAGGTCGACCAGCGACATGGTCGGATGCTGATCGTGGATCGACTTGCCCGCGTCCTGCTCCAGATGCAGCCGCTCGATACCGACCGTGACGCTGTCGCCGCCCGGCAGATCGACGACCACCTCACCCTCGCCCACCACCGGCGACTTGTACTGGCTGATCTGATAGCCCTGCGGCAGATCGGGATAGAAATAGTTCTTCCGATCGAACACCGATTTCAGATTGATCTTGGCGTTCAGCCCGAGCCCGGTGCGGATCGCCTGCTTCACGCACTCCTCGTTGATGACCGGCAGCATGCCCGGCATCGCCGCATCGACCAGCGAGACGTGCTCATTGGGAGCGGCGCCGAACGCGGTCGCGGCGCCGGAGAACAGCTTGGCGTTGGAGGTGACCTGGGCATGGACCTCCAAGCCGATCACGACCTCCCAGTCACCGGTTGCCCCCTTCATCAGCTTCGACGGCTTGCTCTGAATGTTCATCGCCAAAATCCCTTACCGGCCATTCAAATCGCGCTCGCAGCCGGTCCCGTCAAGTCTCGGGCAATTTCTGCCAGATTGTCGGTTACGGAATGCCGAAGTAGCCTCGTTCTCTCCCCTTTTCAGTAAGGTCCACCAATGCCGGAAATCAAAGTCCTGTCGTCGCTTGCCACCAAGGAGGCCTATCTGGAACTGGTCCCGCAGTTCGAGGAGGCCACCGGGCACAAGATCGCGACCACCTGGGCTGGAACGGTCGACATTATGAAGCGGATGGCCGAAGGCGAGGTTTATGACCTTCTCGTCGCCTCCAGCAGCGCCATCGACGAGCTGATCAAGCTCGGTAAGATCGCGGCCGGCAGCCGCACCGATATGGCGCGGACCGGCATCGGCATCGCCGTACGCGCGGGCGCGCCGCGTCCCTCGATCAAGTCGGGCGCCGATCTGAAGAAAACGCTGCTCGCGGCCAAGACCGTCGGCTATTCGACCGGTCCGAGCGGCGTCTATCTCGCCGGTCTGTTCGATCGCATGGGCATCGGCCCAGAGGTGAAAGCCAAGACCAGAACCGTGGCATCCGGCCTCACCGTCGGTTCGATCATCGTCACCGGCGAAGCCGAACTCGGTTTCCAGCAGATCAGCGAGTTGTGCCACGTCGAAGGCATCGACTACATCGGCCCGCTGCCACCCGACGTGCAGCACGTCACGGTGTTCTCTTGCGGCACTCATGCGCAGGCACCGGAGGCGGTTGCGGCCAAGGCGCTGGTGCAATTCCTCACCGGACCGAATGCGAAGCCGGTGATCGAGAAGGCCGGACTGGAAGCGGCGTAGCCGTGCTTCTCATTCTCTTTCCCTTTTGCGCTACCGCACGCTGAGGCGCCGGATTAGACTGCTCCCCAATCAACAAAATGCATTGGGGAAACGTCATGCGTATTCGTCTTTCTGCGGCCATCGCCGCGATCTTTTTCATGGCCGGTGTCGCGCAGGCCGCCGAGATCAAGGTTCTATCCACTCAAGCGACGGAAGAGTCCTACAAGGAGCTGATCCCGGCGTTCGAGAAGGCAAGCGGCCACAAGGTCACGACGATCTTCACCGGCACGCTTGACGCCAACAAACGGCTCGCCGCGGGCGAAACCTACGACATGATCGTCATGTCGGCGCCTTCGATCGAGGAACACTTGAAGAGCGGCAAGCTTACCGCGGGCAGCCGTGTTGATCTCGCTAAATCCGGCGTCGCCATCGCCGTGCCGAAGGGCGCGCCAAAGCCGGATATCTCCACCACCGAAGCCGTGAAGAAGCTCCTGCTTACGGCAAAATCCATCGGCTATTCGACCGGTCCGAGCGGCAACTACTTCCTGACATTGCTCGACAAGCTTGGCGTCGCCAACGAAGTCAAACCGAAACTGAAACAAACCCCGACCGGCGTATTCGTCGGCACGATCATCGCGAGCCGCGAGGTCGAGTTCGGCGTCCAGCAGGTGAGCGAGCTGTCTCACTTCCCCGGCATCGACTATGTCGGGCCCCTGCCCGCCGATATCCAGAGCTACACGATGTTCTCAAGTGGCATCGTCGCGGGCGCGAAGGAAGCTGAAGCCGCAAAGGCACTGGTGAAGTTCATCACCTCGCCCGCAGCGGCAGGCGCTTACAAGAAACGCGGGATGGATCCAGCCTGACGCTTACTGCGCCGACGCCTCGGCAACGTGCGCCGCGGGTGTCCGCTTGAACGGCGGCAGATGACGCGGCGCACGCGGCCCCACCGCGCCGACGCTCGCCAGAAATTCGCGGAACACCGGATTGATCCGCAGTGCCTCGCCGCCTGCCTCGATCAGCGTGTCGACCTGCTCTGGCGCCAACTTGAAGCGCGACGGCACGGCGTTGAGCACCGCCGCGCGCTCTTGCCCGAGCTGGTCGAAACCGACCCGATTCACATAGAAGCGCACGTCGCGGCAATTCCAGTTGGCCGCTACGCCGAAACGCTGCCGCTGTTCCGCCGGCAGTCCGCAGCGCCAGCGGATCAACGCGGTTTCCCAATCCCGGGTGGTGGCATCGAACGCCTGGAAGCTCGCGCGCACGCTCGCATCGATCGCGGTGTCGGCTGCCGCCATTACAAGCTCGGCACCATTCGGCCCCTGCACGGTCTGCGTCCAGTTGCCGGAGGGGCCACGGCCAGCGTCGACCACGACGAACATCACGCGGCGGAGCTTTACAGCCTGCTGCGGCGTCAGCGGGCTGTAAGGCGTCTCCGACGACAGCCGGGCGATGGTGACACCCGAGAGCCCGTAGTTGTCGACCAGCCCGCCGTCGAGGAGCTTGATGAAGTTCATCGAGCCGTCGCGGTAGCGCGCCATCGCGTCGGCAAAGGTCTTCAGCATCGGTGGAGCTGCTGGGTTCTTTCGCGCGCGCTCGATCCAGGCCGGCAGCGGCGTGTTGCATTGCTCCGGATAGGTACGGATCACCACCGGCGCAAAGATCACCGGCACCGCGGCGGACGCCGCGACTGCCTCCGCGATCGGATAGGAATCGAGGTCGCTGCAAATCGCAGCGAACGCCGTCGGGCCGAACACGAAGGCCGTGCGATTGTAAATGTCGGAGGCATTGATCCAGACCTGCGGCCGGCGCTGGCGACGCAGTTGCCCGAACGTCGCGCCTTCGAACAAGTTCTGGTCGAGCCAGCGCGGGAAGTTGGTGGAGTCGTTCACACCGCCGGCGAAGGCGCGGGCGATGCTCACCGGATTGAGTGCGGTCGAGAGCTGTTCCTCGGCGTCGCGCAGCAGGAAGCGCTCTCGGAAGTCGGCGAGCGCCGCGCGTTTCTTCAATCCGTAGTACGCGGCAAGCACAGAGCCGCCGGACACACCGGAGACGAAATCGACCTGATCGAGCAGCGACCCCGATCGGGAGCGTCCGGGCATTCGTGTGCGCTCGATCTCGCTCAGCACGCCGAAGGCGAATGCCGCGGCACGCGTGCCGCCGCCGGAAAAGCTCAGGCCAACGAGCAGTTCGTCGCCGGAGGATGCCCCCTCCGCACCGAATGCCGCGGCAAGACTGTCCCCTGGCGCCAGCGGCTGGTTGAGCGGTTCGTTGTGGATCGATGCGCAACCGGAAACGGCCGCGAAAACGACCGCAGCGCCCATCAGATTGCGGAGGAACATCATCCCCAACAACAGCCCCCTGCGACTCCCCGGAAGAGATTCTCTATATCGGCGGGGTTTTTAGCCGGTCAAGGGAGCGGAAATGGGTTCAAAAACCGACAACAAATGTTTGAAATTGCGGCGCTAACGCCGGGCCGAACCCGTAGTCAGAGCAGCCACAATCGCGTCCCATTCGGCCTCGATCGGCCCCTCCGCAGCAGCGCGGCGGCCCTGGCGGTACCAGTATAAGGCATTGCCCTGGTCCCCCTCCGCGCGATGCAGATAGGCATGCACCCACACGGCCTCCGGTGAGTGCTCATCCATCACCAGCCGGTGCGCCTTGTCCCAGTCGCCCTTCCTCGCCCACCACAGCCCCTGAAGCGCCGCGCTCACCGCCCTCGGCGGCACTGCGTTCGACAGACTGCGCTTGAAGGCTGCGGGCGTCATCGCACGGGCATTGTCTCGCGCTTACGACGGATACACCTGCGGCACCGGGATTTCTCGGCCCAAGACCTGTTGGAGTATATCGAAGCCGTCAAAGAACGCCTGATATTGGATCAGCTTGTCGTCGCGATACTGGTGAAACGTGGCGCTCTTGTAACGGATGATACGTCCGCTCCCGCGCTGGCGCAGCGCGTTGTCACAGATCGCGACCGCGCGATCGTCCTCAACCACGACAAGCTCGAGATCCGTGCGCACCGCCTCGATCACATCGTCGATCCGCTTCAGCGCGGCGAGCACATTGAACTTGCCCTGCACACGATTGGGGATCGGCATCGCCTCAGGCGGGCTGTGCATGATCCATTCGATGTCGTCGTGAAACAGATCGAGGACGAACAGCCGTTCGCCCTTGTTGAAGGCGTCATAGGAACGATGCAGCAGAGCCCGGATTTCGTCCGACTTCATTGTTCTCCCCAGAGGCGGGCACGCTCCGGGGGTCGAACATCGTCACCACCACGGATGCGGTTTGAACCGCCCCGCTGCATCTTCGATGACCTGACCGAGAGAAAAAAGAGTCTCTTCGTCGAACGGGCGTCCTATCAACTGCAATCCGAGCGGCAACCCCTGCCCGTCGAGTCCGGCAGGCACCGCGATGCCAGGAAGGCCCGCCATGTTCACCGTTACCGTGAACACGTCGTTCAAATACATCTCGATGGGATCAGCCCCACCCTTCTCGCCGATGCCGAACGCAGCCGACGGCGTCGCGGGCGTCAGCATCGCGTGGATGCCTTGCGCGAAGCAGTCTTCGAAATCCTTTTTGATGAGCGTGCGGACCTTTTGCGCGCGCAGGTAGTAGGCGTCGTAGTATCCCGCAGAGAGAACGTACGTGCCGATCATGATGCGGCGGCGGACTTCCTTGCCGAAGCCTTCGGCGCGCGTCTTCTCGTACATGCCGATGATATCGCGGTCCGGCACCCGCAGCCCGTAGCGCACGCCGTCGTAGCGCGCGAGGTTCGACGAAGCCTCAGCCGGCGCCACGATGTAATAAGCCGGCAGCGCATATTTCGTGTGCGGCAGCGACACTTCGACAAGCTCGGCGCCCGCGGCCTTCAGCCAGTCCTGCCCCTGCTGCCAGAGCTTCTCGATCTCGGCCGGCATGCCATCGACGCGGTATTCCTTCGGAATGCCGATCCGCATGCCCTTCACGGACTTGCCGACCGCCTCTTCGTAGTTCGGCACCTTGAGATCGACGGACGTGGTGTCCTTCGGATCGTATCCCGCCATCGAGCGCAGAAGGATTGCCGCGTCGCGCACGGTGCGCGTGAACGGACCGGCCTGATCAAGAGAAGATGCGAACGCAACGATGCCCCAGCGAGAACAGCGCCCGTAGGTCGGCTTGATGCCGACGATGCCGGTGAACGCGGCGGGCTGACGGATCGAACCGCCGGTGTCGGTGCCGGTCGAGCCGAGCGCGAGATGGGCCGCGACCGCCGCAGCCGAGCCGCCCGACGAGCCGCCCGGCACCACCTTCGCGTTGGAGCCCTTGCGACGCCACGGCGACGTCACCGGCCCCATGAACGAGGTCTCGTTCGACGAGCCCATGGCGAACTCGTCGTTGTTGGTCTTGCCGAGCATCACTGCGCCGTCGCGCCAGAGCTGCGAGGTCACGGTCGAGTCATACGGCGGCACGAAGTTGTCGAGGATGCGCGAGCACGCGGTTGTGCGCACGCCCTCGGTGCAGAACATGTCCTTGACGGCAATCGGGATGCCGTCGAGCGGATGCATCTCGCCCTTGGCGATGCGGGCGTCGCTCGCCTTCGCCATCGCATGCGCGCGCTCGGGTGTTTCGAGCACATAGGCGTTCAGCGCGCTGGCCTTCTCGATCGCAGCGAGATGGGCCTCGGCGAGTTCGGCCGCGGAGAATTTCTTTTTGTGGAGCCCCGCGCGCGCTTCCGCGATCGTGAGATGGGTGAGTTCGCTCATTCAGGATCGTCGCACACGAAACCGGACTTCACGCCCGTGACTGCCTCAACCGGTGCAGGCTTGGATACGGTCTGAGGCAGTGTCCTGGGCACGCCATCGTCTCCGATCAGCGTCACCTCGCACTCCCATGGCTGTGCCATGCGCTTCGCCTGCTCGACCGCGTCGAGATAGGCGTAGAACATGTTCATCTCGTCACAGGCCATGCACATGGCTATTCGACCACCTTGGGCACCATGAAATAGTGATCCTGCGTCGCCGGCGCGTTGCGGGTCACGGCGTCCGCGTTCTCGCCATCGTTGACCACATCGTGGCGCTTTTTCATGACCATCGGCATCACCGAGGTCATCGGCTCGACGCCCTCGACATTGACCTCAGAGAGCTGCTCGACGAAGGCGAGGATCGAGTTGATCTCGCCCCGGAGGTGCTCAACCTCCTCGTCGGCAACCGCGATCCGCGCCAGATGCGCGATACGGCGGACTGTTGGGGCGTCAACGGACATAGGAACCCTTGGAAACCCCTTCGGGGCAAATCAGTTTCGGGCTTGGCTATAGCAGACCGCCGTTTCGGCCCGCAACGGACCCCGAGAGTGGCCCAACTACGGGTGGTCCGGGCAGCGGTTCACCTCCACGGTGACGTGAGACAGGCCCTCGATCCCCACCAGCCGCGCCTTGTAGAGCGAGGCCGGCTGCGGATCGTGCGTCACCACGGAGACGATCACCGCCGCATGCCCCGGCCCGAGCCGCCACAGGTGCAGGTCGCTGACGCGGTCATCCCCCACCTCGAGCCGGGAGCGAACCGCATCCGCCATCGCGGAGCCGGGCATCACGTCGAGCAGCACCGCCCCCGACGAGCGGAGGAGCCCAAACGACCAGTGGGCGATCACCAGCGCACCAAGAACGCCCGCCACGGGATCGAGCCAGACCCAGCCGTAAAACCGCCCCGCCAGCAGTGCGGCAATCGCCAACACCGAGGTCAACGCATCGGCGAGCACATGGAAATATGCCGCCTGTGCGTTGTGATCGCCGTGATGGTGGTGATGATCGTCTTCCTCGTGATGATGGTGGTGATCCTCATCGAACAGAAGCCACGCGCTGACGAGATTGACGAGCAGGCCCACCACTGCAATGCCGATGGCGAGATCGAAATCGATCCGAACCGGATTGGCGAGCCGCATCACCGACTCGTAGCCGATCAGGAGCGCCACGATCGCAAGAATCATCGCGCTCGCAAACCCCGCGAGTTCGCCGAGCTTTCCGGTGCCAAATGAAAACCGCGGATCGTCGGCGTGGCGCCGCGCAAAGCGATAGGCCATCGCCGCGATCATCAGCGCGCCCGCGTGCGTGGACATGTGCCAGCCGTCGGCGACCAGCGCCATCGATCCATAGACCGTGCCGCCGATGATCTCCGCGACCATCATCACAGACGTCAGCGCGACGACGAGCCATGTGCGGCGCTCGTGCGCGTCGTGCTTCTCGCCCAGAAACTGATGCGAGTGCTGCCAATGGTCGAGGGAATGGGTATGCATGAGGTCGTCCTTCAGACAGCTTGGCTACTGGATAAGCCGGGCTAGATATAAGCGTCTGTGCGCCGGGACGCGACCCCACTTCAGCCCGGAACCATTCAAAACCGGACGTTCTCGACCACGCTCCAGCCGAGAGCTTTCAGCTTCTGCTTCGCAAGTGCAGTAGCCTGTCCGGAGATGCGCAGTTCCCCACGGGCGTTCGGCGCTCTTCGCTTTGCATCCGCCGCCGCATCGCTCAACGCCTTACTGGTGGTTTCAGTCCAGGACAGCGCGTCGACCGGCATGATGCCGACCACCCGGCCGTCACGCGTGAGGTTGAATGGGTAACCGCCCAGGATGATGAATTGCGTGAGGTCGCGGCCATGGGCCGCGATCATCTCGGCGCGCTTCCGCGTGAAATACGCGATCCCGCGCGAGTTGGCGTTCTGCGCCTGCTGGAAGAACAGCCGCCGATCGGCGACCGCGTTCATGCTGTCGAGTGCCGCCACGGTCGCCGCAAGATCGATCGGCGTGTAGTTGCGGTTCACCAGCAGCGCTTCGATCAGTTCGGGCTCCACCTCCATCGCCTTCAGCCGCTGCCGGTTGAGGTCCATGATCTGCGCTGGCGTGTAATCGCGCGCGAGGTCTTCAAGCTTGGCGTCGCCCAGCCGGTTCGCAGTCGAAAGGTTGGACACGACGATACCCGCCGCGCCCGGCACCACGAACAGCGCACCGGAGACTGTGAGGCCGCCGGTCGCTGCCGCTTCCGACAGCCGTTCAAGCTTCGCGGAGAGCGGCGAAAGATCGGTGTAAGGATCAACGCCGAACCGCGTCGCAAGCTTCCGCCTTTGTTCGGTCACCCCGAGCAGACTCGCCACCGCGTTCTCGTTCGTCTTCCCCATGTTGTTCATGTTCGCGCCGATGCGGCCGAACATGTTGCCGATGCCGGAGAACGTGTCCTGGACGGTCTGCGCCGGGTTCGTGATAAGGCGGCCGGTGTATTTCAGCGGGCTCAGGCCCGCCTCGGCGAGCGCCTTGCCGAAGCTCTCCGAGCCGCTGATCTTTTCCAGTTCGCGAAGCGCGGCAAGCTCGACGATCCGCATCTTCAACATCTGGTCGCCCTGCACGTTGACGTCACCGTAAGGCGTGCCGAGCGTGTAGAGGCGAAGCAGCCCGTCGCTGCGCACCGGATCCTGGATCGAATAGTTCTCGTCGCCGATCTTGATGCCGGGAATTTTATTCGCGGCGAAGTTCGGCGGCCGCTCGAACTGCGCCAGCGCCGCGCCTGACCATGCGAGCAGCGCAGCAACCGTCGCCAACGATTTCGACCATTGAAGGATTGGCATCGAGGCTCGCGATGAATCGGGGCAGCGCGCCGATTTGAGCGCGGTATCCCGGTCCTCACAAGCGGCTAATTTTGGGTCAATTGACGCAAGGCGGCTTGGGCCTCCGAAATCAGCTTCGCGGTCAGCGCCCGCGCCGGCATTTCGCGACCGAGGGCCGCCGCCTGCCCCGACCACATGGAAGAGAAATCGCCTGACCCCTGAGACTGGGCCTTGGCGTGGAGCGGCGCGAGCGCCCCGCCCGCCAGAGGAAACTCCGGCGCGATCGGGTTGATCGGCCCGATCTCGCGCATCACGCGGTTGATGATGCCTCGCGCGGGCCGCCCGGTCATGAGATTGGTGAGCGCCGTGCCGTCGTCGCGGGAGGTTTTCAGCGCGGCGCGATGCGGCGGCGCGATCTTGGACTCCGGGCAGAACAGATAGGCGGTGCCGAGTTGTACGCCGGACGCACCGAGCGCGAAGGCCGCCGCGATCCCGCGCCCGTCGGTGATGGCACCAGCCGCGATCACCGGGACCTTCACGGCATCCACCACCTGCGGCACCAGCGCGAAGGTCCCGACCTGCGTCCCGATGTTCTCTGTCAGGAACATGCCACGGTGGCCGCCCGCTTCCACGCCTTGCGCGATGATGGCGTCGCAGCCGCCCGCTTCGAGCCAGCGCGCCTCTTCCACCGTGGTCGCCGAGCTGATCACCAGGCAACCTGCCGCTTTCACACGCTTCAGGAGCGCCGGCTCCGGCAGGCCGAAATGGAAGCTCACAACCTCGGGCTTCAAATCCTCCACCGCCGCGCAGAAGTTCGCGTCGAACGGCGTGCGGTTGCTGGACGGCACCGGCGCATTAGGATCGATACCCAGCTCCACGTAGTAGGGCTTCAGCCGCTCCCGCCATGCGTGCTCGCGTGCGTTGTTCGGCACCGGAGGTTTGTGACAGAAGAAGTTGAGGTTGATCGGCTTCTTGGTTGCCGCGCGGATCTTCGCGAACTGCTCGCGCATCTGCTGTTCGTTGAAGGTCGCAACCGGCAGCGAGCCAAGCCCGCCCGCCTCGGCAACCTCGATGGCAAGCGCTGCGTCGCCGGAACCCGCCATCGGTCCGAGTACGATTGGATGCTCGATCTTGAACAGGTCGATGATACGGCGGCTGGGCCACATGGCCTGTCTCCCGGCAAGGCGACTGATGATCCGCAATATGATCCGGCTTCGCCAAGACCGCTATAGCGCCGCGACGCCGCGCATTCGCATCGGGCGAAGGTAAGTTTTGCTGCCTCAAGAGTCTGTTGAAACGCCCGCGCGCGGGGCCAATATAGGGTTCATGGACGCACCAAACCCTTCCTCCGTTCCGACGGGCGCCAACCGCACCCCCCTGCACATTGGCGCGGTGGGGCTCGCCGTCCGCGACCTCGACACGATGGAAGCGTTTTATCAGGGCCTGCTCGGTCTCTCTTTGATCGACCGCACCTCCAGCCGGTCGCGGCTCGGCGCCGGCGGCGTTGCGTTCCTCGAACTTGAGCAGCGACCGGATCTGAAGCCCGACGACGAGCGCACCGCGGGCCTCTATCACACCGCCTTCCTGTTCCCGACCCGCGCAGACCACGCGCGCTGGGTCATGCACATCGCGCGCAACCGCGTGCAAATCACCGGCGCGTCGGACCACGGCGTCAGCGAGGCGTTCTATCTCGACGATCCCGAGGGCAACGGCGTCGAGGTTTACAACGATCGCCCGCCGGAGCTTTGGCAGCGCGACGGCGATCTCATCGTGATGCCGACCAAGCAGCTCGATATTCAGGATCTGATCCGTGCCGGAGATCCCGTCGCGGGCTACACCGAAGCGCCAGGTGGGCTCCGCATCGGCCACATCCATCTTCGCGTCGGCAATGTCGAGAAGGCCGAGGAGTTCTACCGCGGCGCGATCGGGCTCGACCTGACTCGGCGGCGGGGCGGCGCGACCTTCATGTCGTCCGGCGGCTATCACCACCACGTCGGGGCGAACGTCTGGCACAGCGACGGGGCCGGCCCGCGCACAAACGACCGCTCCGGCCTCGCTTGGTTCGCCATGGAAGCGGCCGACAATCAGGCGCTCGATCAAGCGAAAGCCCGCCTCAAGGCGGCGGGCGCCCCGGTGGCCGAAATCCCAAACGGCGTCGAGGCCACCGACCCTTGGGGCACCCGCGTCCGCCTCGTGAGGACTTAAAGCGCTACTTTAAAAGCAATTACTTCAGATGCTCACTTAAGGACTTGCCCCATCCCGCGGATGCGGCGAGCCATCGCGCCCATGACGTATTGCGCGAAGTTCGGCACCTCGTCGACCATGAAGCGGAATTTGCGGGCGTCGATCACCGACAGCTCGCAATCCTCCTTCACTCGCGCGGTCGAGGAGCGCGGCGCCTCGTCGACCATCGACATGAAGCCGATGGCCTCGTTCGGCCCGCAGGTCTCGATCACCTTGTCGCCCAGAACCATCTCGACGACGCCGGACTGCACCACGTACATGCAGTTGCCCGCGTCACCTTTGCTGAACACGACCGTGCCGGCCTTGAACGTCAGATTGGTGCCCGCGCTTTTCGCGAACTGACGCATGTCGATGCTATTCGCCATCGGAAATCCCCCACTCCGGGCTCATTTATAGAGCCTGCAGTCCAGCAACGGAACTGGGTGTGTGGATCAGGCGTCAACCGGCTCGGCGCGGATCGTGCGCCCGGCGCTGCTGTAGGTCGGCGCCAGCGCCGGATGGTCGGCGGCGATGACGCGGTTGCGGCCGCCGAGCTTGGCGTCATAGAGCGCCATGTCGGCGCGTTTGAGCAGCGAGTCGATGGTGTCTCCTGTCCGCCACTCGCCGACCCCGAAGCTGCATGTCAGTGCAACCCCGGCGCTGCCGACCGAAAGCACGGCGAGCGAAGTTCGCAGCCGTTCGGCCACGTCGACCGCCTCCGCCATCCCCCGTCCGCGCAGCAGCAGCGCGAACTCCTCGCCGCCCAGCCGCCCGACAACGCCACGCTCGGCCGACAGCGTCTGCGCCACCGCGCAGATCGCCTCGTCGCCGGCCTTGTGGCCGTGCGCATCGTTGATGCTCTTGAAGTGATCGACGTCGACCATGATGGCCGAGAACGGCTCGCCTGCTTCCGCGCGCGCACAAAACTCCTTCGCCTTGTCGAAGAAGGCGCGGCGGTTGAACGTGCCGGTCAGCGAGTCCGTGGTCGCCAGCCAGATCAGCTCGCTCTGCATCCGCGCCAGCCGCTCGGCGGCGCGGAGCCGCGCGTACAACTCCTCGGGCGCAAGCGGCGTATGGAGAAAGTCGTCGGCACCGCTGTCGAGCGCGACGATCATCTGATCGTCGTCCTTGCCCGCCATCAGGATCACATAGATGGGGCGTTGCGCGGATGCGAGCAGGCGCACCTCCCAGCACAGTTCAAGGCCGGAGATCGACAACGGCTCGGTGCCGGTGATGACCGCGCCAACCTTGGTGTCCGCCTGGATATAGGCGAGCGCCTCGCGTCCGTCCGCAAAGGCCCGCACCTCATGATGGCGCGCTTCGAGAAGGCGTGTGACATGCGCCGCCGCCTCGGCATCCGGATCGACCAACACAACGCGCATAAAAATCCGCCCGACAAGAGCCCCGCGGAAAGGCTATGCCTCGGGAATTAAGTGGACCTTAAGCCGATCACGGACTCTCGATGGCCTTGTGGACAAAGTTCCGTACCGGTTTGGAATTTGGCGTGTTTCGCCTTTGTCCTCATGCTAGGCCGAAACCATGCCCGCCTTGATCCTGCCTTTGGCCGAAGCGGCCCCTCATCTGCCCCCACGCGGCGGACTTCTGGGGCTCGACCTGGGGACAAAGACCATCGGCGTTGCCGCTTCCGATCCGGAGCGGCGGCTCGCGACCGGCGTCGAGACGATCGAGCGCAAGACATTCACCCTCGATGCCAAGCGATTGCTCTCGTTGGCCGGGGAGCGCCGCAGCGTCGGCTTCGTGCTTGGTCTGCCGATCAACATGGACGGCAGCGAAGGTCCGCGCGCACAATCCACCCGCGCCTTCGCACGCAATCTCGCCAAGCTGACGGAGTTGCCGATCGCGCTGTGGGATGAGCGGCTTTCGACCGCCGCAGTCGAGCGCGATTTGATCGCAGCAGATGTGAGCCGCGCCAAGCGCGCTGCGGTGATCGATCAGCACGCGGCGATTTTCATTCTGCAAGGCGCGCTCGATCGGCTCGCCAATCTTGCAAAGTGAGGCTTGCAAAGTATCTGCAAAATTAAAGAGCCGGCTTTCGCCGGCTCTCTTGTGACTGCGATACGGAACGCTTGAGACTTATTCCGTGCCGTTCAGGTGACGCTGCTGCGCCGTGATGCTGTCATCGGCGCGAACCGGGGCGCCAAAGGCGCGAGGCGCGTAGGCGAAAGCCTCGGATCCACGTTGATACGTCGGGGCCGCTACAGAAGCAGGCGCGGTCTCATACGCATAAGCGCCGTTGAGGTAATAGTTGGAGCTGTTCGCGCTCGTATTCGCCGTCGCGTCACGCGCCACAGCCTGCGAGGCCAGCGCACCGACCGTCAGCGCCCCGGCGAGACCCAGCAGCGCAATCGGCTTGATGAACGTCTTCATAGCAAAACTCCTTAGTGTTGTTTCTTGTGAGCGTGCAGGTGCCTCGCTCACGTCCGGGAGATCGTGCTGCCAGCGCTGCATCGCAATAAGCGGCCCGATCACAACGGCGTGCCCGGCGGTCTCACACGCAATGACGGCTGCGTGACTTGAGTGCGCCATTCCAGCAACACGCGTATCGACGATAGAATCTTTTCAGCGACACGACGTTTGACAGAAAAATTCCACGGCGCCCGACGAGACACACACAAGCAATGGCCTTGCGAGTTGCGCATGTTTCTTCGGCATAACAGCCGTGATCCTGTCGCAGTGGATGCACGCCGCCAATATCGGCGTACGCAATCGGCTCGTTGATCTCGCAAAATGAAAGAGCCGGCTTTCGCCGGCTCTCTCTCATCGCAGAAACGGACTTCGCTATTCGGTGCCGTTCAGATGACGTTCCTTGATCGCGTAGCTGTCATTGCGGCGGTTGACCCCGGCGTTCCAGCCGTAGTCGCGATAATGATAGCCGCCATACACAGGGGCCGGATAAGTGGGTTGATAAGCGTAAGAGTCATAGGCCGGCGCATACGCGTAGCCCGGACCGCCATAGTAGTAGCCGTTATTGTAGTAGCTGGCATTCGCCGCCGCCGCGCCAATCAGCGCACCCGCCGCAAAGCCCGCGCCAGCCGCAACCCAACGGCCGTTGCGGGCTTCAGCTTGTGGAGCCAAAGCGCCGACGGCCAGGACGCCGGCAAGACCCATCAATGCAATCGGTTTGACGAACTTGTTCATGTCTTTCTCCTCTGTTTCCTCTCAGTGTTGTTCAGCGTGCGCCTTGTTCAGGCGCACGCTGCCTCTCCTCATTCCGTGCCATCAAGGTGGCGTTGCATCGTGGTGAAGGTGTCGTTGGGGCGCACCGGAGCACCGCTGTAATAGCCAGGCGCATAGGCGTAGCTGTTCTGCCCGTACGGGTAGCCGGGTGCGACAAAAGCCGGGCCCGTCCCATACGCATATCCGTCGCCATAATAATTGCTGGCGTTGGAGTTCGTGGCCGCAGCGCGATTGCTGCGCGCTTCCGCCTGCGAGGCCAGTGCGCTGACCGTCACCGCGGCTGCAAGACCCAGCAACGCGGCCGATTTGACGAACTTATTCATTGTTTTCATCGTTCGACTCCATGCTGCTTCGTATGGACACGCAGGCTCATCCCACGCGCCTAACAGCCGCGAGGTCGTCACCCCAACGCTGCATCGCAACGGGCGTTCCGATCACAACACTGTGCGCGGTAATATTTTCTGCCGGAGCCGAATAAGGCCGGACCGAGGCGGGCGACTGCGCGACTCACCTGCGCTTTACAACGCGCGCTCCAAGAGCAAATCCACTTCGGCGGCACTCAATTCGCTTGCGCCAAAATTCACGCTGCATCGCCCAGCAAGCCGTGTGCGCGCGAACGCTTCCGCGATCGCGCTCGGCACGCTGGTCTGCAATGCAGCTGCCGCTGCGATCAGCGCCAGACGCTCGACCGCCCCCCGCGCGTTGGCTTCTGTCGATGCATCGGTAATCGATTTTGCGAGATCGGCGGCAGTTCTTGTCACGCCCGGAAGGTTTTCCGCCTCTTGAACAAGCTCTGCGAGCACCGCACCGCTGCCATCCGCGTCACGCCCCATGGCGCGGAGCACGTCGAGGCACATGACGTTGCCCGAACCCTCCCAGATCGCATTCACCGGCGCCTCGCGATAAAGCCGCGCAAGCACGTAGTCCTCGACGTAGCCGTTGCCACCGAGACACTCCATCGCCTCATAGATAAAGGCCGGCGCGCGCTTGCAAACTAAATATTTGACCGCAGGCGTGAGCAGCCGCACCCGCGCCGCCGCGTTCGTATCGAAGCTGTGGCAAAGCCGCATGACCAGCGCCGCCGCGGCCTCCACCTCGAGCGCCAGGTCGGCAAGCACCATCCGCATCATCGGCTGATCGGCAAGGCGCTTCTGGAAGACGCTGCGGTGGCGGCAATGATGCAGCGCGCGAGCAAGAGCCGCGCGCATCATGCCCGCAGATGAGATTGCGCAATCAAGCCGCGTGAGTTGCACCATCTGCAAGATGGTGCGGATGCCGCGCCCCTCCTCACCGACGCGCAACGCATAAGCATCGGAGAATTCGACCTCCGAGGATGCATTCGAACGATTGCCGACCTTGTCCTTGAGCTTCTGAAAATTCAGCCCGTTGACTTCTCCGTCAGGCCGAAAGCGCGGCAGGAAAAAACAGGTCAGCCCGCCCGGCGCCTGCGCCAGCACGAGGAAGGCATCGCACATCGGCGCCGACATGAACCACTTGTGTCCGGTGATCCGGTACGCGTTGCCGGATCGTTCGGCGCGCGTGGTGTTGGCGCGCACATCCGTGCCGCCCTGCTTTTCGGTCATGCCCATGCCGAGCGTGATGCCGTTCTTCTCCGTCCACGGCTTGAAGCTGGAGTCGTAGTCGCGCGACAGGATTTTGGGCAGCAGCACCCGTGCCAGCGCAGGCTCGGCCGCAAGCGCGGCAACCGCGGCGCGCGTCATCGTGACCGGGCACATGTGACCGTTCTCGACCTGCGCGACCATGTAGAAGCGTGCGGCGCGAACAACCTCTGCCGGCGCTGCCGCAGGCGTCGCGTCCGGACGCCAGGTCGAAGCATGGAGGCCGTCGCGGATGCTCTCGGCCATGAAGCGGTGATAGGCCGGATGGAACTCGACCCGCTCGCCTGACAATCGCGGCGGGTGGACATTGGCGAGCCGCGCCTGCTCGAACATATCGGCGGTCCCCCAGCGCCGACCGAAGGCCGAAAGCGCCGCGGCCTCGCCGCCCGCGCCGTTGGCCGCCACAATCTCCTGCAAAGGTCTGTCGCTCGCGAACAGATCGACGTCCACAAAGGGCGGCGACTGGTTGAGCAACTCGTCGGCGTCGGCACCCATGGTCGGCTCCTGTGGACCGTCCGCGAGACTTTCAGTTTACCACGGTATCGATTGACCGCTGCCGGCTGTGGACCCGTGGGATTACGGCCTTGCCGCCGGACGCCCGCAGGCCTAAGACAGCGCTTTAATGAACATTGCGCCCAAGTCGACTTTCGTCCTCAGCCAACGGCATTTGTTGGGGATCGCGGGGCTTTCTCACGCCGACATCGTGGGCCTGCTCGATCTCGCCGAGGAATTCGTCGAGCTCAACCGCCAGATCGAGAAGAAAACCGCCTCACTGCGCGGCCGCACACTCATCAACATGTTCTTCGAGGCCTCCACGCGCACACAAGCCTCGTTCGAGCTTGCCGGCAAACGGCTCGGCGCCGACGTCATGAACATGTCGGTGTCGTCGTCCTCGATCCGCAAGGGCGAGACGCTGATCGACACCGCCGTGACGCTCAACGCGATGCATCCTGACCTGATCGTGATGCGGCACCACTCTTCGGGTTCGGTCGAGCTGCTCTCGCAGAAAGTCGATTGTTCCGTCATCAACGCCGGCGACGGCCAGCACGAGCATCCGACCCAGGCGCTGCTCGATGCGCTGACCATCCGCCGCAACAAGGGCCATATCGAGGGCCTCACGGTCGCAATCTGCGGCGACATCCTGCATTCGCGCGTCGCACGCTCCAACATCATCCTGCTCGGCACGCTCGGCGCACGCGTCCGCGTCGTCGCTCCCTCCACTCTTCTGCCGCCCGGCATCGAGCGCTTCGGCGTCGAGGTCACCCGCGACATGCGCGAAGGGCTCGACGGCTGCGATATCGTCATGATGCTGCGCCTGCAACGCGAGCGCATGAACGGCTCGTTCGTGCCCTCGGTGCAGGAATATGCCGCCTACTACGGCCTCGATCAGAAAAAACTCGCCTACGCCAAGCCCGGCGCGCTGGTGATGCACCCCGGCCCCATGAACCGCGGCGTCGAGATCGACTCGCTTGTCGCGGACGGAGCCTCCTCGCTGATCCGCGAGCAGGTCGAGATGGGTGTCGCCGTGCGCATGGCGGTGCTTGAGGCGCTGTCGCGAAACCTGCCGAACGCATAAGAAATGTTGATTGACCGCCGCGACCGCCGCCCGATCCTCCTCGCCAACGCGCGGATCGTTGATCCGTCCCGCGACATGGACTTTATCGGCGACCTGCTGCTCGCTGACGGCGTGGTACGCGAAGCCAAGCGCGGCATTGGCGCCGCCGGCGTGCCCGAAGGCACCGAAATCGTCGAGTGCCGTGGCAGAATAGCGACGCCGGGCCTGATCGACATGCGCGCCTTCGTCGGCGAGCCCGGCGCGGAAGCGCGTGAGACCTTTGCATCGGCCACACAAGCCGCGGCGGCCGGCGGCGTCACCACCATCATCTGCCAACCCGATACCAATCCCGCCATCGACGATCCGACCATTGTTGACTTCGTGCAGCGGCGCGCGCGCGACAACGGCATCGTGCATGTGCATCCGATGGCCGCCCTCACCAAGGGCCTCAAGGGCGAGGAGATGACCGAGATCGGCCTCCTCAAGGCCGCCGGCGCCGTCGCCTTCACTGATGGGGCCAAGAGCGTGACCAACGCGCAGGTGATGCGTCGCGCGCTGATCTACGCCCGCGACTTCGACGCCCTGATCGTGCATCACACCGAAGATCCCGACCTCGTCGGCGAAGGCGTGATGAACGAAGGTGAGTTCGCTTCCCGCCTCGGGTTGATCGGCGTTCCGACCGCGGCCGAGACGATCATGCTGGAGCGCGACCTGCGCCTCGTCGAATTGACAGGCGGGCGCTATCACGCGGCCTCCGTGACGTGCGAGCAGTCGCTCGACGTGCTGCGCCGCGCGAAGGATGCGGGACACCAGGTCACCGCGTCTGCATCGATCAATCATTTGACGCTGAACGACAACGACGTCGGCCCCTACCGCACCTTCTTCAAGATGGAGCCCCCGCTCCGCTCGGAGCGCGATCGCAAGGCGCTGATCGAAGCCGTCGAAAGCGGACTGATCGATGTCGTGATGTCCGATCATAATCCGCAGGACGTCGAGGTGAAACGCCTGCCCTTCGCGGAGGCGGCCCCCGGTGCGGTTGGAATCGAGACGATGCTGCCGGCGGGGCTCCGCCTCGTGCACAACGGCGAGATCAAGCTGATGACGCTGCTCAAGGCGCTCTCAACGCGGCCCGCCGAACTGCTCGGCCTTCCCGGCGGCACGCTGCGTCCCGGCGCACCCGCCGACGTGATCGTGATCGATCCCGATGTGCCCTGGGTGCTCGACCGCGACGAGCTGAAGTCCAAGTGCCGCAACACGCCGTTCGACGAGGCCAAGCTGCAAGGCCGCGCCGTGCGGACCATCGTGGCCGGCCGCACGGTCTACGAATACGTGTGATAGGCTCTCGTCGGGGGAGCCGCACGTGAACGCAACCAACGTCATCATTGCTCTGATTGTCGGCTACGGCCTCGGCTCGATCCCGTTCGGGCTCGTGCTCGGCAAGCTCGTCGGCACGGACGTGCGCACGATCGGCTCGGGCAACATCGGCGCGACCAACGTGCTGCGGACCGGCCGCAAGGGCTTGGCGCTGGCCACCCTCCTTGGCGACATGTTCAAGGGCACCGCCGCGGTGCTGCTGATGCGTTGGTACGGCGGCAGCGATCTCGGATTGGTGGCCGGCCTCGCCGCCGTGCTCGGCCACGTCTTCCCGGTCTGGCTGAAGTTCAAGGGCGGCAAAGGCGTCGCGACCTACATCGGCGTGCTGATCGGCGTGTCGTGGCCGATCGCCGCTGCCTTCGGCGCAATCTGGGGCGCGGTCGCAGCGATCACGCGTTACTCGTCGCTCTCCGGCCTGATCGCGAGCGCGATGACACCCGCCTTGCTCTGGTACTTCGTCGGTAACCGGCCGGCGCTGCTGTTCGCCGTCCTCTCCGCGCTGGTTTGGGTCATGCACCGCGCCAACATCGCGCGGCTGGTTGCCGGCACCGAGCCGAAGATCGGGAAAAAGTCCGCCCCGCAAAGCTGACAACCAACCGCGACTTGCGGTTGTATTTCGTCCCTAAATCGCGCCATTCTTGCTCCGGTTTCGGGGGCGTGTGGTGTCGAACAGGGTGCAAGATGGCGTTCGGCTGACCGATGGGCAGCGGCTCGATTGGCTGCGCCTGATCCGGTCCGAGAACATCGGACCGCGCACCTTCCGCTCTCTCCTCAATCACCACGGCAGCGCGCGCACCGCCCTCGATGCCTTGCCCGGCTGGGCGCGCCGCGGCGGTGCATCGCGGCCCGGACGCATCTGCTCGCTCGAGGAAGCCGAACAAGAATTGGCCTCCGCGCGAAAGCTCGGTGTGTCGTTCATTGCGCTCGGCGAGCCCGATTATCCCGCGCGGCTTCGCATGATCGACGACGCGCCGCCGCTGCTCGCCGTGCGCGGCAACAACGCCACGCTGGCCCGCTCGATGATCGCGCTGGTCGGCTCGCGCAACGCCTCCGCTGCCGGCATGAAATTCGCCGAACGGATCGCACGCGATTTCGGCGATGCCGGCTTCGTCGTCGTGTCGGGGCTTGCGCGCGGTATCGACGCCGCCGCCCATCGCGCCACGGCGACAAGCGGCACGGTCGCCGTGCTCGCTGGCGGTCACGACCGCGTTTATCCGCCGGAGAACGTGCCGCTGCTGGAGCAGATTCTGCCGAATGGCGCAGCGGTGAGCGAAATGCCGCTCGGCTGGACGCCCCGCGCACAGGACTTCCCTCGCCGCAACCGCCTCATCTCGGGACTCGCGGTGGGCGTCGTTATTATTGAGGCGGCGCAGCGCTCGGGCTCGCTCATCACCGCGCGCATGGCAAATGAACAAGGCCGCGAGGTGTTCGCTGTGCCTGGCTCGCCGTTCGATCCACGCTGCGAAGGCACCAACGGCCTCATCAAGCAGGGTGCGACGCTCGTCACCGAAGCCGAAGACGTGCTTGCGGTGTTGCGGCCCATCCTCGGCCAACAGTTGCCGCTCGCCATCGAAGAACCGGACAGCGTCGCTCCGCTCCCGGAGCCCGATGGCAGCGAACGCGAGCGCATCGTCGCGCTGCTCGGACCGACGCCGGTCGGCATCGACGATCTCGTACGATTGTCACAATCGTCGCCGGCGATCGTGCGCACCGTGCTGCTCGAACTCGATATCGCCGGACGGCTCGAACGCCACGGCGGCGGGTTTGTCTCACTGGTGTAAACTCTCCGGATGATTCTCCGGATCGTTGCCGCCCTCGCCTTGTTGCTAGCCTTGTGCGCTCAAGTGTCGGCGCAACCTGCGCCCGACCCCGCATTCCAGAAATTCCTCGCCGATCTCTGGAAGGACGCGCAAGCGAAGGGCATCACCAGGAAGACCTTCGACAACGCCTTCGCCGGCGTCACGCCTGACCCGCGCGTGATTGCCACCACCAAGCGCCAGCCGGAATACAACAAGCCAGCCGGCGCCTACGTGAACTCGATCGCCTCGCCGCTGAATGCGCGGAACGGCCTCAAGAAAGAAGCCGAGTGGCGGCAGACGCTCGACGCCATCGAGAAGAAGTACCGCGTGGAGCGCTGGGTCATCCTCGCGATCTGGGGCATGGAAACGTCCTACGGCGCACTAAAGGACAAGTGGGACGGCATCCGCTCGCTCGCGACGCTGGCGTTCTACAAATACCGTGATCCCTACTTCCGCGACGAACTCCTCATCGCCCTGAGGATCATCCAGGACGGCCACATCTCGCGCGACAAGTTCGTGAGCTCATGGGCCGGCGCGATGGGTCAGACCCAGTTCATGCCGACCAACTTTGTCGACTACGCCGTCGACTTCACCGGCGACGGCAAGCGCGACATCTGGAACAACGTACCGGACGTGCTGGCCTCGACCGCGAACTACTTCTCCAAAGCGGTCGGCGGTTGGAAGTGGGGCGTGCCCTGGGGTTTCGAAGTCATCGTGCCGAAAGGCTTTGACCTGATGAGGAGCCGTGCCACCTTCGACGAGTGGACCACGCTTGGTGTCAAACGCGCGGACGGCAAGCCGTTCCCGAAGACCGGCGACGGCATCCTGTTCTTTCCGACAGGGCTCCCTGGCCCCGCCTTCATCGTCACGCCGAACTTCGACGTCATCAAGGATTACAACGACTCCGACGTCTACGCGCTCGCGATCGGTCACCTCTCGGACCTGATGCAAGGCGGCGGACCATTCAAGACGCCCTGGCCCGCGCACGGGACACAGCTTCCGCGCGACGACCGGATCGCACTTCAGAAGAAGCTCGCAGAATTGGGTTATGACCAGAAGCGCTTTTCGGCGCACATCGATTTCAAGATGCGCGACTTCGTGCGCGCCGAACAGAAGAAATACGGCCTCGTCACCGACGGTCACCCGAACACAGCATTGCTCGACAAGATGGGGATCAAGCGGCAGTGATTTTTCGAGCGCGCCACCCGATGAGCAAAGCTCCGGCCTAGGGCCCACCGACCAAAACGATCGACGAAACAGCCAGAGTGATCGCCACCGCTGACGAGACCTCGGCGAACCGAAGCCCGATCTCCTTGGAGCAAATGCACGCGCGAAGCCGGCCCACTGGCCCGGCGGGCCTCTGCCTCGCGGCCAACCTTCGCCAAGCTTCGAGTTTGGAGACGCGGTCTTCGTTCACCCACTCTGCCCAGGCGACCAGGCTGAGCGAAAACAGAAGTGCGAGGTGCGCGGCGGCAAAGAGCGTCGGTCCGAGCTCGAGATGGTTCGTGACCATCAGCACGACCCCGATCAGCGTCGCCAGCAACGCGCGCCCAAGCAGCAGATAGAAGACGTTGTCGCGAAATGGATCCATGCTCGCCCCAACGCAGCGTTCACGGTCGAATCGACGCGCCTCAACACAAGACTAAAGTATAATATCGGCCAATCCAGACCGGTTCCCACCCCAAACGAGCCGGGAGCGCCAGGCATCCAAAACGATGCATCCGATCGAGTTTTATCGTTTAAGTTGTTCTAAGCTCTCGCCTTTTTAAGCCCCTGATAAGCCTCAGAACCGCCTCAGCCGGGTCTTAGCAATTTGACAGGTGGGCTTGTGTTACCCATGTTCCCCGGCAATAAGCGCGGTCGATTCCGCTCTTTTAGGGCGGCAGTCGGCCGCTAACCGTCTGGAAATACATGAAAATTGTCGTTGTGGAATCGCCTGCAAAGGCGAAGACGATCAACAAGTACCTGGGACCTGATTACGAGGTTCTGGCGTCGTTCGGCCATGTCCGCGACCTTCCTGCGAAGGACGGCTCGGTCGACCCGGAGCACGACTTCAAGATGCTCTGGGAGGTCGACGACAAGTCCCAGAAGCGCCTGAACGACATTGCCCGCGCCGTGAAGGACGCCGATGGCCTCATTCTCGCGACCGACCCGGATCGCGAAGGCGAAGCCATTTCCTGGCACGTGCTTGAGGTGCTCAAGCAGAAGAACGCGCTGAAGAAGCAGACGGTCGAACGCGTCGTGTTCAACGCCATCACGAAGAATGCCGTTGCCGAGGCCATGGCGCACCCGCGCCAGATCGACGGCGCGCTGGTCGACGCGTATCTCGCGCGCCGCGCTCTCGACTATCTCGTCGGCTTCACGCTCTCCCCCGTGCTGTGGCGGAAGCTCCCGGGCGCCCGCTCGGCCGGCCGCGTGCAGTCGGTGGCGCTGCGCCTCGTCTGCGACCGCGAACTCGAGATCGAGAAATTCGTTGCTCGCGAATACTGGTCTCTGGTCGCGAAGCTCGCGACGCCGAAGAACGAAGTCTTCGAAGCCCGCCTCGTCGGCGCCGACGGCCAGAAGATCCAGCGCCTCGACATCGGCTCGGGCAAAGAGGCCGAGGATTTCAAGAAGGCGCTCGAAAGCGCCGCCTTCTCCGTCAACTCGGTTGAAGCCAAGCCCGCGCGGCGTAATCCCTATCCGCCGTTCATGACCTCGACGCTCCAGCAGGAGGCGAGCCGCAAGTTCGGCTTCGCGCCGGCGCACACCATGCGCCTCGCCCAGCGCCTCTATGAAGGCATCGATATCGACGGCGATACCGTCGGTCTCATCACCTATATGCGTACCGACGGCGTCGACATCGCACCGGAAGCGATCCAGTCCGCACGCCGCGTGATCGAGTCCGAATACGGCAAGCAGTATGTGCCGTCATCTCCGCGCCAGTACACGTCGAAGGCCAAGAACGCGCAGGAGGCCCACGAGGCCATCCGCCCGACCGATCTCGCCCGCCTTCCGTCCCATGTGAAGAAGGTGGTCGAGCCCGATCAGGCCAAGCTCTACGAACTGATCTGGCTGCGCACGATCGCCTCGCAGATGGAATCCGCCGAGCTCGAGCGGACCACCGTGGACATCACCGCGAAGGCCGGCGCGCGCACCATCGATCTGCGTGCCACCGGCACGGTCGTGAAGTTCGACGGCTTCCTCACGCTCTATAACGAGGATCAGGACGACAAGGCCGACGACGAGGATTCGAACCGCCTGCCGGAAATGAAGACCGGCGACGCGCTTCAGAAGCGCGAGATCGAGGCGACCCAGCACTTCACCGAGCCGCCGCCGCGCTATTCGGAAGCCTCGCTCGTCAAGCGGATGGAAGAGCTCGGCATCGGCCGTCCCTCGACCTATGCCTCGGTCCTGCAGGTGCTGCGCGACCGCGGCTACGTGCGTCTTGAGAAGAAGCGCCTCCAGCCGGAGGACAAGGGCCGCGTGCTCACGGCGTTCCTGGAGAACTTCTTCCAGAAAATCGTCGAATACGATTTCACCGCGACGCTCGAAGAGCAACTCGACCAGATCTCGAACAACGAGCTGCCGTACAAGGATGTGCTGCGCGACTTCTGGAAGGACTTCACGGCCGCTGTCGCGAGCATCAAGGAGCTGCGCATCACGCAGGTGATCGACGCGCTCGATGAGATGCTGGCGCCGCACCTGTTTCCGCCGAGCAAGGACGGCACCGATCCGCGCAAGTGCCCGAACTGCGAGAATGGCCGCATCGGCCTGAAGCTCGGCCGCTTCGGCGGATTCATCGGCTGCTCGAACTATCCGGAGTGCAAGTACACCCGCCAGCTCTCGGTCGGACCGGACGGCGCGGGCGGCATGCGCAAGCTTGGCGAAGATCCGGAGACGGGTCTCGAGGTCACCGTGCGCTCGGGCCGGTTCGGCTCGTACCTGCAACTCGGCGAACCCACCAAGAACGAGGACGGCGAAGCCGTGAAGCCCAAGCGGGCGAGCCTGCCGAAGGGCGTCGCGCCGGACGAGATGGACCTCGACCGCGCACTGAAGCTGCTCGCTCTCCCCCGCACCATCGGCAAGCACCCGGACGACGGCGAGGACATCATCGGCGGCGTCGGCCGCTTCGGACCTTACGTGAAGCACGGCAAGACCTACGCGAACATCGGCAACGATGAGGACATCCTCACCGTCGGCCTCAATCGCGCGGTCACGCTGATCGAAGAGAAGAAGGCCAACCCCGGCAAGGGCCGCCGCTTCGGCGCGGACCCCGGCCGCACGCTCGGCGACCACCCGCAGAAGGGCGGACCGATCGTGGTCAAGAACGGCCGTTACGGGCCTTACGTGAGCCACAACGGCGTCAACGCCAACCTGCCGGCCGACAAGACGCCGGATCAGGTCACGCTCGACGAGGCGGTCGGCCTGATCGACGCCCGCGCCGAGAAGACCGGCGGCGGCTCGACGGCGCGGCGCAAGCGCCCCGCGCGTGGCGAGGCGACCACCAAGAAGGCCGCCCCTGCCCCGAAGAAGGCTGCTGCCGAGAAGCCCAAGAAGCGGGCTGCGGCGAGCACCGCCAAGGCTGCCAAGAAATCGAAAGCCCCCAAAGCATCGGCTGCCGAATAGCGTTTTTCGGCGATTTCCGCCTAACGAGCATACGGAGCCAGCGCGGATGCGCTGGCAAATCCGTCATGCGCTCCTTAAATTCAACCTGTATGAGCGCGACTTACGCGCCTGAGAATCTCATTGGCTAAAACACCCCATAAGAAACATTCCGCTGTTCCCTCCAAGGAAGAGCTCCTCGCCTTCATCGCGAGCCAGCCCGGCAAGGTGGGCACCCGCGAGATCGCCCGCGCCTTCAATCTCAAGAACGACCGCCGCGCTGAGCTGAAGCGCATGCTTCGCGACCTCGCCGACGACGGCCAGGTCGCCTCGACCCGCCGCAAGCTGCACAAGCCCGGTTCGCTGCCTCCGATCACCGAAGGCGACATCACCGGCCGCGACAACGACGGCGAACTCATCGCAGTCCCAACCGAATGGGACGAGGCCGAGCACGGCCCCGCCCCGAAAATCCGCATCCGCATTCCGCGCAAGCCGCGCCCCGGCGAGACCGCCGGCATCGGCGATCGCGCGGTGCTTCGCGTCGAGCCATCCAGCGAGGACGACAACGCCTACAACGGCCGCATCATTCGCGTGATCGAGCGTGCCGCGCCGCGCGTCATCGGCGTATTCCGGGAGCTGCCGAGCGGCGGCGCGCGGCTTGTGCCGGTCGATAAGAAACAGCTCGGCAAAGAGATGGCGATTGCCGCCAGCGCCACCAAGGGCGCGAAGGACGGCGATCTGATCGCCGCGAGCGTTATCCGCACCGGCCGCTTCGGCCTACCGGTCGCGCAGGTCGAGGAACTGCTCGGCTCGCTGAAGAGCGAGCGCGCGGTGTCGCTGATTGCGATCCACGCCCACGGCATCCCGCATGTGTTTCCGGTCGCGGCGCAAGCCGAGGCCGACACGGCGAAGCCCGCGACGCTCGAAGGCCGCGAGGACTGGCGCAAGCTTCCCCTCGTCACCATCGACCCTGCGGACGCCAAGGACCATGACGACGCGGTCCACGCTGCAATCGATCCTGATCCGAACAATCCAGGCGGCTTCATCCTCACCGTCGCCATCGCCGACGTCGCCCATTACGTGAAGCCCGGCTCAGCCCTCGACCGCGAGGCGCTCCATCGCGGCAACTCGGTCTACTTCCCCGACCGCGTCGTGCCGATGCTGCCGGAGCGTATCTCCAACGACCTCTGCTCGCTCCGCCCAAACGAGGACCGCGCAGCGCTGGCCGTGCGCATGATCATCGCAGCCGATGGCCGCAAGAAATCGCACACGTTCCACCGCGTGCTGATGAAGTCGGCCGCCAAACTCAGCTATCAGCAGGCACAGGCCGCGGTCGGCGGCACGCCGGACGAAACGACCGGCCCCCTCCTCGACAATATCCTGAAGCCGCTCTACGCCGCCTACGACGCGCTCAAACGCGCCCGCGACGCACGCGGACCTCTCGACCTCGATCTGCCCGAACGCAAGATCATGCTCAAGCACGACGGCACCGTGGACCGCGTCATCACGCCGGAGCGATTGGAGTCGCACCGGCTGATCGAGGAGTTCATGATTCTCGCCAACGTCGCCGCCGCCGAAACGCTGGAGCAGGCGCGCGTGCCGCAGATCTATCGCGTCCACGACGAGCCGTCGGTTGAGAAGATCGAAGGCCTGCGCAAATTCCTCGAAAGCCTGCACATCTCGTTTTCCAAGGGGGGCGCGCTGCGAGCCGAGCAGTTCAACCGCATCCTCTCGAAGATCAAAGGCCAAGATGCCGAGAAGCTCGTCAACGAGGTGGTGCTGCGCTCGCAGTCACAGGCCGAATACGCCGCACAGAACTACGGCCACTTCGGGCTTAACCTCCGCCGCTATTCGCACTTCACCTCGCCGATCCGCCGTTACGCGGACCTCGTCATTCACCGCGGTCTGATCCGCGCTCAGCACTTCGGGTCGGATGGACTGCCAGAAGCACAGGGCAACGAGGAACTCGCCGAGATCGCGGCGCAAATCTCCGCCGCCGAACGCCGCGCCATGAAGGCCGAGCGCGAGACCAACGACCGTCTGATCGCGCACCACCTCGCCGACCGCATCGGCGCGTCGTTCGAGGGCCGGATTTCCGGCGTCACCCGCGCGGGATTATTCATCAAGCTCGACGACACCGGCGCCGACGGCTTCGTCCCGGCACGCACGCTCGGCAACGAATTCTTCCATCACGATGAAGACCGTCATGCCATGGTCGGAAGCCGCTCAGGCGAGACCTTCCGGCTTGGCGACCGCGTCACCGTGAAGCTGGTGGAAGCCGCGCCCGTCGCCGGTGCGCTCCGTTTCGAGATGCTCTCGGAGGGTGCGCGGTCGAAACAACACCGCCCGCCCCGCCCCGATCGCTCGCATGGTCCGAAGCCCGGCGGGCGTGCCAAGCCCGAGAACAAATTTCGCGGCAAGAAACGTTACGGGAAGCGCCGATGAACGACGACCTCGCCAAACGCTTCGCCAAGGAAGCGCCGAGCGGCCATCCCAACGTCACCCCGCGCGATGCCTCGACGCTGATCCTGCTCGACCGCAGCGGCAAGGTGCCGAAGGTGCTGATGGGGAAGCGCCATCATGGCCACGTCTTCCTGCCCGGCAAGTTTGTGTTCCCCGGCGGCGGCATCGATCCGCTCGACCGCAAGATGCCGGTCGCAGTGCCGCTCGATCCTGTCGCGGAAGCCAAGTTGATGCTCAAGGTGAAGCGTCCCACCCATACCTACGCGCAGGCGCTCGCGCTCGCCGCGATCCGCGAGACGTTCGAGGAGACCGGCCTCCTGCTCGGCAGGAAGACCGACACCGCGGCGAAGGCGCCCGGCGGGCCGTGGGCCGAGTTCGCCAAGCATATGGTCTCGCCGGATCTCTCGTCGGTTCATTTCATCTGCCGCGCCATCACGCCGCCACGGCGCGCCCGGCGCTACGACACGCGCTTCTTTACCGCGGACGTCTCCGCCATCGCGCACAAGCTCGACGGCATCGTCGGCCCCGAGACCGAGCTCACGGAACTGGTTTGGCAGCCGCTCGAGGACATCAAGCGGCTCGACCTCCTCGCCATCACCGAAATCGCGCTGGAAGATTTGCACGACCGCATCGAGGCCGGATTCGGCCATGATCTTCCTGTTCCCTTCTACCGGATGCTTCATGGCAAACGGTCTCGGGAACTGCTGTAGGTCGACGTTGAAAACTGAAAAACAGAAGATGCTCGCCGGCGAGCTTTACGATGCGTCGGACGCCGAAATCCAAGCGGACCACCGCGCGGCGATGGCGTGGCTTGTCCGCTACAACGCGATGCTGGGTGCAACATCGGACGAGCGCCGCGCCCTGCTCGTCGAGCGGTTCGCCCGCGTCGGGCATGGCGTCAACATCCGCCCACCGTTCCATTGCGACTACGGCTTCAACATCGAGGCCGGCGACGGCGTCTTCCTGAATTTCAACTGCGTGATCCTGGACGTCGTCGCGGTGTCGATCGGCGACAAGACGCAAATCGGGCCCGGCGTGCAGATCCTCACCGCGGATCATCCGCGCGATCCCGAAGCACGCGCGGCGGGGTTGGAGTTCGGCTGCCCGGTGCGGATCGGCCGCAATGTCTGGATTGGCGGCGGAGCGATCATCCTGCCGGGTGTCACCGTCGGCGACGATGCCGTCATTGGCGCGGCCGCGGTCGTCACGCGGGACGTTCCGGCCGGCGCGACCGTCGTTGGGAACCCGGCCCGGCCCGTTTCCCACTGAAAAACCCCATTTTTCGGGGTTTCCTTGACTTTCCCGCCGTCCTGACTAGTTTCGCCGCCAAATCCGAGAAAACTGAGGTTTCCCTATGGCCAAGGCCGTCACCACCAAGATCAAGCTCGTTTCCAGCGCCGACACGGGCTTCTACTACGTGACCAAGAAGAACTCGCGCACCATGACCGAGAAGCTGGTCATGAAGAAGTACGACCCGATCGCGAAGAAGCACGTCGAATTCCGCGAGGGCAAGATCAAGTAATTCGCGCCCCTGGCGCGCAGACGGACAAAGGGCGCTCCGAGAGCGCCCTTTTTGTTTTGCGCGCCCGGCGACGCGCCTATTCGATCTGAACGCACAAAGCCGCCGAGCAACCCGGCGGCGTTTTCATTTCGATTGTGAAAAGAGGTGGCCGGCCGGGAGCGATGTCATGAGGAGGCCACTCGCATCGCTCCCAGGCCGGCCGAACCCTACGGACCCAGGAGATGCGGCGGACCTGAGCAATCGTAGGGTTATGGTGCTGAAGAGCGTCCGTGCCTCAAGTTGAAATCGACGGAGCCTCTGTCGATTTCCGGCCGCCCCTCGTAGTGGTTCCGACGCTACTGGATGGGGCTGCGATTGCAATTTTAAAACGCCGCATTTTGCGGAAACGCAAAATCAACCTAAAGGGTTATGCTTAATCGCGGCGCGTTAACACAACAAAGCCGCGCAGACGCGCGCAAGCCATCATCGAGACGGGAATCCGGACGATCTTTCGCGTGGAGATGCGACGGTGAACGCGCCTACTGGCCGGCGCGCTTGAAATCTTCCTGCAGGTACGGCGTCCGATACCGCTCGACGATGCCCACATACTTGGGTGGCTCGCGATACGCACGAATTGCGATGCGCACCAGTCTTACGACCGCCCAGCAGATCAAACCGCACACGGTGACGAACAGCGCGAACACCGCTGCGAACGACAAGATCAGCATCAGGTAAGTCATGCGTCCGCGCGGCTCCCGGCACCGCGACCATGCAGCCGCGCCGCGCGGCATTTCAAGGGCAAATCGGCGGCCCGACCGGGGCATTCGCCTAAAGTACGGGGAGCGTTGCGCAACACGCAGATGAGATCGCGTGCAACCACTGGCTCTCGACGCGAAATTTGCCTTTAGGCCGCGTCCGCGACCACGCGATTGCGGCCGTCGCGCTTGGCGCGATAGAGCGCCTGATCGGCGCGCTTGAGGATCGCGGCGGCGTTGTCGTCCGGCGCGTCGAGCGTCGCGATTCCGATCGAGATCGTCACATCGAGCTTCTTTTCGCCGCCCGCGATCACGAAAGGCTCCGACGCGATCCGGCGGCGCAGCCGCTCGGCCACGATGGTCGCAACCGCCATGTCGGTCTCCGGCATGACGATGACGAACTCCTCGCCGCCGAGCCGGCACGCGAGATCGATGCCGCGAATCGACTTCTTGATGCGGGTCGAAAACTCGCGGAGCACATCGTCGCCGGCATCATGGCCATGGGTGTCGTTGACCGACTTGAAGAAGTCGATGTCGAGCACCAGCGCGGTCAGCGGCTTGCTGCGCGACGCCGCCTGCTCCACCAGCGTCCCGAGATGGCTTTCCATGTAGCGGCGATTGTAGAGGCCTGTGAGTGCGTCGGTGATCGCGGCCTCGATCGACTGCTGGACGTTATCGCGCAGCTTGTCGGTGTAGCGCTTCTTGCGAACCTGGGTGCGCACACGGGCGGACAATTCGTTCTTGTCCACCGGGCGCATCAGGTAGTCGTTCACGCCGATTTCGAGGCCGCGCATCATGCGCGCACTGTCCTCGGGATCGCACAGCGCGAGGATCGGCAGGTTGCGCGTGCGCTCCAGCGAGCGGAGCTGGCTGCACAGGCGCAGCGCGTCGTAGTTCTCGAGCGCGAGCGACGCGATCACGAGGTCATAGTTGCCCTCGGCCGCGTGGAACAGCGCCTCACTCGGGTTCGGCTCGATGTCCACCGCATGCTGCGTCTTCAGCATCGCGGCGATCCGCTCGTAGGACGACGGGCGGTCGTCGACCATCAGGACGCGCCCCGCCCGGCCCGCATCGGCGATCGCCTCGATCTCGGGATTCTGGATGCCGATTTCCCGCGACGTCAGCGCGCGCATGCGCAGTTCGTCGGTCATCATCTTGAGCCGCGCCAGCGACCGCACGCGCGCAATCAGCGCGATGTCCGAAACCGGCTTGGTGAGGAAATCGTCGGCACCGGCCTCGAGCCCCATTACGCGGTCCGAAGGCTGGTCGAGCGCGGTCACGATGACCACCGGGATGTGGTGCGTCGCCGGATTGCTCTTCAGGCGGCGGCAGACCTCGAAGCCGTCCATGTCCGGCATCATCACGTCGAGCAGGACAATGTCGCATTCCGCCTTCTCGCAGATCGCGAGCGCATCGGCGCCGCACATCGCGGTCGCGACGTCGAAGTATTCGGCCGAGAGCCGCGCTTCGAGCAGCTTCACGTTGGCCGGGACATCATCGACGACAAGAACGCGGGCAGTCATTCGCGACTCTCCTTACGCATTGCCGAGAAAGTGACGGATCGTCTCAATGAACTTGCCGACCGAGATCGGCTTTGAAAGATAAGCCTCGCAGCCGCCCTCGCGGATGCGTTCCTCGTCGCCTTTCATCGCAAACGCGGTGACGGCCACCACCGGGATCGCCCTGAGTTGCGGATCGTCCTTCAGCCACTTGGTGACTTCGAGACCCGACACCTCGGGAAGTTGGATGTCCATCAGGACCAAATCAGGGCGATGCTTGCGCGCAAGCTCGAGCGCCTCGATGCCGTTGCGCGTTCCGATCGTGTGATAGCCATGAGCCTCCAACAGGTCGTGGAAGAGCTTCATGTTGAGCTCGTTGTCCTCCACGATCAGGACGGTCTTTGGCATTCCCCGCTCCGCTTCGCCTCGCAACGGGCTGAAACGCGGCTTGCGGCGCCTCTTGCGAGCGCCGCATGGCCGTCGCAACGCGCCGGTGCATATTGCTTAAAAAGGTAGTCAGCAATTGTTACGGAATGGGAAATGGAACCTGCAAAACCCGTGATGACTCACGCGTTTTGCAGACTCGCCTCAGGTGTTAACGCGCATTAGCGTCGATGCTGCCCGAGTCCCGGCCGCCTCGCGTTCCTTGACCGGGCGCGACGGGCCGAGGAGAGCACACCCCAAAAGCCGATCCGGCGGCCCTCCGATGCAGCACATTGATCCGAAACCACGAACCGAACACCGTCCCCAAACGATCCCCTGGGTTGTCCTCAGCCCTATACACAAGTTGTCCACAGGCCGGCTGGGCTTCCGGCAGCCGCGAAAGCAGCATCAGACATGAAGACTCGCGAATACGGCCGGTTCAAAACCGGCAAAAACGGGAGCGCGAACGAGAGCAAGCGCGAAGGCGCCGAGACGCTCGCCATCGCCGCCCTCTCCTTCCTCGCCGCCGAGCCCGAGCGGTTCGACCGCTTCCTGTCGCTGACCGGCATCGGGCCAGGCGACGTGCGCGAGGCCGCCCAGGAGCCGCACTTCCTCGCCGGCGTGCTGGAGCATATTTCAAGCGACGAGCAATTGCTGATCGAGTTCGCCAAGCACGCCGAGGTGAAGCCCTCCGAGATCGAGCGTGCGCGGGCCACGCTCGGCGGCGCCTGGGAGCGGGACATCCCCTGATGGGCGCGTTCTGCCGCGACTGTCTGACCGAAGCAGGCGATCGCGCGCGCTGCCCGAAATGCCACTCGCCGCGCATCGCGCGGCACGACGAGATCGACACGCTGACCATCGCCCACGTCGATTGCGACGCCTTCTACGCCACCATCGAGAAGCGCGACGATCCTTCGCTTGCCGACAAGCCGCTGATCGTCGGCGGCGGTCAGCGCGGCGTGGTCACCACCGCCTGCTATATCGCGCGCATCTCCGGCGTGCGTTCGGCGATGCCGATGTTCGAGGCGCGGCGGCTCTGCCCGCAGGCGATCATCGTCAAGCCGAACATGAAGAAGTACGCCGAGGTGAGCCGGCAGGTGCGCAACCTCATGTTCGACCTCACCCCGCAGGTCGAGCCGATCTCGATCGACGAGGCCTTCATGGATCTCGCGGGCACGCAGCGCCTGCATGGCATGAGCGCCGCAAAGTCGCTGGCGCGCTTTGCGGCCCAGGTCGAGAAGGAGATCGGCATCACCGTGTCGATCGGGCTCGCCGCCAACAAGTTCCTCGCCAAGATCGCCTCCGACCTCGACAAGCCGCGCGGCTTTGCCGTGCTTGGCCAGGCCGAGGCGGCATCCTTCCTTGCCACCAGGCCGGTCGGCTTCATCTATGGCGTCGGCAAGGTCGCGGCGCAGCGGCTCAACAAGGACGGCTTCCGCCTGATCGCGGATTTGCAGCGCGCCGACGAGCGCGACCTGATCCGCCGCTATGGCGGCGAAGGCCAGCGGCTCTACCGCCTCGCCCACGGCCGCGATGCCCGCATGGTCGATCCTGTCCGCGAGCGGAAAAGCGTGTCGGCCGAGAACACCTTCGAGCGGGACATCTCCTCTTTCCGCCCGCTGGAGAAGCGGCTCTGGAGCGCGGCTGAGGAGGTCTCGGACCGCCTCAAGGCGAAGGGGCTGTCTGGCTCAACGGTCACGCTGAAGCTCAAGACCGCGGACTTCCGCATCCTGACCCGCTCGCGCTCGCTGGAAAGCCCAACCCAGCTCGCGGGGCGCATCTTCTCGGTCAGCCGCGAGCTGCTCGCACGCGAGATCAACGGCACGCGTTATCGCCTTCTCGGTGTTGGCGTATCCGCTCTCGCCGATGCGGAGGAAGCCGACCCCGCCGACCTGATCAATCAGGACGCAACACGGAGAGCCGCCGCCGAACGCGCGATCGATCGCGTGCGCGACAAGTTCGGCCACGATGCGATGGTGAAAGGTCTGGAGTTCGACGAGGAGGAGTGAAGCCCGTTACGGACAGGGCTTCTCGTTCTTCATCTCGATCGAGGTCATCTCGCCGGACACGACGAAGTCGTTGTAATCGAGCAGCAGCGAGCGCGAGACGCCGTTCTCGTAGAGTTCGAACGTGATCGCATAGATCGGCGTCTGCTCGCCGCCGGTCTTGCCCTTGTCGAAATAGCTGATCGTCACCGGCCAGCGTGTCAGACCGGCAAGCGCGTTTTCCTTACCGGCGGCATCGTCCAGCTTCTTGGCGGGGTCCGGCGCAATCGCATGGCCGATCACGGTGAGCGTGTCGTAGGTCTTCTCACCGCTCTCGGAGCCGTCGTAGACCGCAACCTCCAGGATGGTCTTGCCCTGCTTCGCCGCTTCGATGATGCGGCGGACGTGCTCGGTCGGGAAAATGAGATCGACGCCGAGATCGAACGACTTGTCGGTCGGCTCGGTCAGCCTCACCACGATACCCTTCTTCTCGGGTGCGCGTTCAGCCTGGCCGTCCACGGCATCGCGGAGCTGGTCATCGATGAAGTTCTGCGAATGGAAGCGCAGGCTCTTGGAACCGGCCTCCTCAAAGGTGGTCGCGCGCAGATCGCTGACCATCGTCTTGCCCTCGCCCGAGTCGAGTTCGGACACCTGGCGGAATTGCAGCGCATAGCCCTCGCAGGCGCTGCCGGAGAAATCGTAGAGGATACGGCCGCGCACCGAATTCATTGGGCGCTTGCCGCGCGTCTGGGCGAGCTTGAGGTCGTAGACCGCGCGATGGGAGGCGAGCGCTATCGAACCCGCACTTTGGGCCGCGCCCTGCGCCACCACCGGCCCGCCGCAGGCGGCGATCAACAGGGCGGCCAGGGTGAAACGAACGGGCGCCACAGCCATTTTCATTGCGAATCTCCTCGTCGCGCCACGCGGCGAACATAGGGCTAGGTTGTACCGGCCGCAACGCTGCCGCCCGGCGCGAGCGCTTGCCAGCCGGGGTGGGATCAGCGAAGAGAAAGGCGGCATTTTCATGGGCGCGCCATCTTGGGCGCCTAGTTTTGAGGCAGTCAGTTAAAGGAGACGTCGATGGCCGGAACGGTTGAAAAGAAGCTTGCGGAGCTCGGCATCACGCTGCCGACGCCGACCGCCCCGGTCGCGAATTACGTGCCCTTCGTGCGCACCGGCAACGTGCTGGTGATCTCCGGCCAGATCTGCTTCGACAACGACGGCAAGCTGGTCGCCAAGGGCAAGCTCGGCGGCGGCGTTTCCATCGAGGATGGCGCCAAGGCTGCGAAGGCCTCCGCGATCCTCCTCCTCGCCCAGCTCAAGGCCGCGCTCGGCGACCTCGACAAGGTCGTGCGCGTGGTCCGTCTCGGCGGCTTCATCAATTCGATGCCCGACTTCGTCGACGGCCCGAAGGTCATGAACGGCGCGTCGGACCTGATGGTCACCGCCTTCGGCGACAAGGGCCGCCACGCCCGCACCACAATCGGCGTTGCTGCCCTTCCCGCCGATGCCGCGGTCGAAGTCGAAGGCATGTTCGAAGTGAGCTGATCCTAGTGGAGCGGATTTGACATTCGCCACCCGCCCGCTGCGAGCTCGCAAGCGAATGTCAAATCCAAAGCTCCACTAGCACCAAATACTTGCTAGTGGTCCTTTGATTCTAACATTCGCAATCGTGCATACTGAAACGGGATGCGAATGTTAGAATCGGACCACTAGCGATGCCCGACTGGCTGACCGCTCGACCGGTGGCCCATCGCGGCTTGCACGATGCTTCGTCCGGCGTGATCGAGAACAACGAGGCGGCCTTCCGGGCCGCCATCGCCGGCAACTATTCCATCGAGTGCGATATCCAGATCACCGCCGACGGCGAGGCGATGGTGCATCACGACGATGCGCTGGGCCGCCTCACCGACGGCGAAGGCGCACTCAAGACAAAGACCGCCGCCGAGCTGAAACGGGTCGCGTTCAAGAACACCACCGACCGGATGCTCACGCTCGGAGAGCTGTGCGACCTGACCGCCGGCAAGGTCGCGTTGGTGATCGAGCTGAAGAGCCGCTTCGACAGCGACCTCCGCCTCGCCTCGCGCGCGGCGAAGGTGCTCTCTGCCTACAAGGGCCCTGCCGCCGTCATGTCCTTCGATCCCGAACCGATCGGCGCGTTGCGTGATCTTGCCTCTGCGCTGCCGCGCGGCCTCGTCGCCATGCAGCGTGGCGGAAGCAACCCGGCCTCGTCCGGCCCCTCGGCCACGCGGTTCGTGATGCAGGCACTCGCGGCGCGGCTGAACTTCCTTGCCTACCGGGTGCAGGACCTCGGCACCGTGATCCCCTCCACCGCGCGGAACATCCTCGGCCTGCCGCTCCTGACCTGGACCGTGCGGACACCCGAGGACCGCTCCCGCGCCGCGCGCTACGCGGATCAGATGATCTTCGAGGGGTTCCGGCCCTGACGGGACGGTTCCGGACGGTTGTTCCTGGGAGCCACCCGTCCGATATAGAATTGGCGGACCGGTTCGGTCCCGACTTGCAATGGCCCTGATGACCGACGAACTCCGCCTCCGTGTGATCTCCTCGATTGATCAGGTGCCCGCGGCGCAATGGGATGCCTGCGCCAACCCTGTTGTTGAAGCGAAGCGCGAGGGGCCTAACGATGGGCTCGAAGGACTGAGATCAAAGACTCAAATAACCCCCTACAACCCCTTCATTTCTCATGATTTTCTCTACGCCTGCGAAGCCTCAGGCTCGGCCATCGCCCGCACCGGCTGGCAGGCGCAGCATCTCGTCGCCGAAGGCGCGAACGGCGACGTCCTGGGCGTCGTACCCTGCTATCTGAAGTCCCATTCGCGCGGCGAATACGTCTTCGACCGTGGCTGGGCCGAGGCCTACGAGCGCGCCGGCGGCAACTACTATCCCAAGCTCCAGGTCGCGGTGCCGTTCACGCCGGCGACCGGCCGCCGCCTCCTGGTCCGCCCGGGCCCCACGGCCGAGAGCATCAAGGCCGGCCTCGCCGCAGGCCTCACCGAGTTGTGCCGCCGCCACGACGCCTCCGGCGTGCACGTCACCTTCATGCCGGAGGACGAGTGCCGCTATCTCTCGGGCCGCAGCTTCCTGGAGCGCACCGACCAGCAGTTCCATTGGGAGAACGACGGCTACGCGACCTTCGATGCGTTCCTCGAGGCCCTCTCCGCCCGCAAGCGCAAGACCATCAAGCGTGAACGCCGCGACGCAGTCGCGAACGGCATCACCATCCACTGGCTCAGCGGCAAGGATCTCACCGAAGACGTCTGGGACGCCTTCTTCGGCTTCTACATGGAGACCGGCTCGCGCAAATGGGGCCGCCCGTATCTGACGCGCGAATTCTATTCGCTGATCGGCCAGAGCATGGCCGACAAGGTCGTGCTGGTGATGGCCAAGCGCGCCGGCAAATGGATCGCGGGCGCGATCAATTTCGTGGGCTCGGACACGCTGTTCGGCCGCCATTGGGGCTGCATCGAGCAGCACCCGTTCCTGCATTTCGAGATCTGCTACTACCAGGCCATCGACTACGCGATCGCCCATAAGCTCAAGCGTGTGGAGGCCGGCGCCCAGGGCGAGCACAAGCTCGCGCGCGGCTATCTGCCGAACACCACCTATTCGGCCCATTACATCGCCGATCCCGGCCTGCGCCGGGCCATCGCCGACTATCTCAAACGTGAGCGGGCCTATGTGGAAGCGGCAGGCGAGGAGCTTGCGGCGGCGGCGCCGTTCCGCAAGGATTTGATCGAACAGGATTGACCGAGGGCAACGCGATGGCGAGCTACGATCCCAACAACATCTTCGCGAAGATCATCCGCGGCGAGTTGCCCTGTCACAAGGTCTATGAGGACGACCGCGTGCTGGCATTCCTCGACATCATGCCGCGTGCACCGGGCCACACGCTGGTGCTCCCCAAGGCGCCCTGCCGCAACATCCTCGACATCAAGCCGGAGGACCTGACCGCCGTGGCGCTGGTCGGCCAGCGCGTCGCCAAGGCCGCGGTCAAGGTGTTCAACGCCGACGGGGTGACCGTTCAGCAATTCAATGAGGGCGCCGGCGGACAGGTGGTGTTCCACCTGCATCTGCACATCATTCCTCGCAAGGCGGGCGTGCCGATGAAGCCCGCGGCGAGTGAGAAGGAAAAGCCGGAGGTGCTGGTCGAGCACGCGCTGAAGCTCGCGGCGGCGCTGAAGGGCTAGCCGAACGCCAGCGCCCCGATCACGATCGCGAGCTCGCCGGTCAGCACGCCGAGGAACACCGAACGCTTTCCGATCAGGAAGGCGACGAAGCCGAGCAGCGCAGCACCGACCCGCACGCCCACGGGCACCGTGCCGAGCGCACCCGACGACGACAGCACAAGCTGCGCCAACACGCCCGCGAGCATCGCGGTCGCGACCGCCCTCACCCAGACCAGAATTTGCGAGTCCTCGTCGAGCCCGGTCACCAGCATGAGGCCGAGCACGCGCCACACCTCGTTCGGCAGGAAGCCCACGAGTATGAGCGCGAAGATCGGCCCGATCTCCATCATGGTCGCGGTCATGCTCATTGCGCCGCCTCGCGGATGCGATGGATGACGTAGGCCGCGGTGCCCGCGATGAGCCCCGTCCACATCAGGTCGAGGCCGATCTTCTGCGCCGCCAGCACCGGTCCGACGACAAGACCGAAGCCGAAGGCGAGCTTGTCGATCAGCGTCTTGGAGTTGCGCGATACCGACATGAGAAGCGCCATCGGCGTCAGGAACAGCAACGCCGCGGCGAGCGACGTCGGCAGCTTCGCCGCGAGCACGTAGCCCACGATGCTGGCGGCGAGCGCCGCGGCCAGGAGCCCGATGCCGAGCCCATTGTAGAACGGCACGCGCTCGGACTCGGGTTTACCCGGAAGGAGTCGCATGCCCTCGACCCACACGCTGATCGCCGTGAGATGCATCGGCAGAACGAGATGACGCGGGCCGTTGTCCTTCGTCTTCAGCATCGGCAGGAGCGCCACCACCATCGGCAGGAAGCGCACGCTCGACAGCGTCACCGCGAGCGCCACCTCGATCAACGTCGCGGTGTTCAGCGTCGAAATGAGGATCACCTGCGCGGGCGCCGCCCAGACCAGCAGCGTGGAGAGCAGCATCCAGTTCAGGCTGAAGCCGAACTCGTAGGCCAGCGCGCCGATGCCGACGTAATTGCCGAGCAACACCAGCGCGAACACCGACGTCCACGCGGCAACCACACCGTCGCGGAAAGCCTGCGTGGCGCTGCGCGGCTGAATGGTCTCGCCCGCCTCCATGCGCCTCAGTTCCCGAACGCGAGCATGCCGGCGACCAGGATCGCTTCGCCCACGATCATCCCGGCGAACGCCGAGCGGCGGATGCCGTAGAACGCGACCACGCCGCCGCCGAGCGCCACAAGCCGCACCCACAGCGGCACGGCCGCCAGCGCGCCCGGCGGGATCAGCACGATCCGCGCCACCACGGCCGCGATCAGTGCGGTCGCCACCGCCCTCACCCACAGGATGACCTCGGACTCCTCATCGAGCCCGCGCCCGACCAGCATGCCGAGCCAGCGCCACACCTCGCTCGGCAGGAAGCCGAGCAGAACCAGCGCGAGATATGGCTCCATCGTCATCATGCCGCGCTCCGCATGCGCTGGACGCGATGGATGCCGTAAGCGAGCGTGCCGCCGATCACGCCGGTCCAGAGCAAGTCAAACTCGACATGATTGAGCGCGAGCAGCGGCCCGACCGTGAGCCCGAGCACCAGCGCCGCCTTCTCCATCAGAAGCTGCGCGCCGCGGACCGCCGACGTCAGGAATGAGATCGGCGTGATGAACATCGCCGCGGCTCCAAACACCAGCGGCAACACGCCTTGCATGTAGTAGCCGATGCCGGTGCAGATCACGCCGATGCCGACCAGCGTGGTGCCAAGGCCGTTGCAAAAGCCGATGCGCCGCTCGCGCGGAATATTGGGCGCAAGCCGCATCGACTCGATCCAGACGCTCACCGCCATGAAGTGCACGGGGATCACGAGCAGCCGCGAATTTGTGCGCTCGGTCCTCACCAGCGGCAACAGCGAAACCACCATCGGCAGCAGCCGCACGCTCGACAGTCCCACCGCCACAGCGGTCTCGACCGCTGCCGTGCCGCTGCCGAGCGCCGTCACCAGGATCACCTGCGCAGGCCCGGCCCATTGCAGCACGGTCGAAAGCATCGCCCACCCGACCGGAAATCCATAGTCGTGGCAGAGCGCGCCGAAACCGATGTAGGTGACGACGATGACGAAGGCGAAAACCGAGGTGCTTGCGGTCCGAACGCCGAGCCAGAAGCCTGCGACGGCGGGATGGGTCGATGGCTCGGACGGCGGCGCGGACATCTCCTTTTCGTCACATGACACGCGGTTGCGCGCAATCCACCTCCGGGTGGCTTCCTGCGGAAAAAACGAAGGGCTAGGCTGCGTCCCGCGCAATCTTTGGCGCAACCGGAGCGGATGGCGTCGATGGACACCGTGCTGATCCCGCAACCCTATTTGACCGTGGCCGGGCTCATTTCAGGATTCGGCATCACGGTGTTCATGTTTCGCATCCAACGCGAATTGCAGGTGCGCAGTCAGCATCCCAACTGGCCCAACTGGCTCGCCTGGGCCGACTATCTGGTGCTCGCCGCTATTGTGGTGGCGATCACCTGCGTCGTGCAGCCTCTCATGTTCTTCCAGCATCCGGGCGTCCGCGTGTACGCCTTCGCGCGCGGCGGCTGCGCGGCCGCCTCCATCCTGATGCTCGCCTATCCTTTCGCGATCCTCGATCACTACCGCATCGAGATCGGAGCATGGCGCACCGCGGAGGGTGAAAAGCCCACCGCGCGGCACAAGGGCGAGCCGGTCGAGAAGGTTCTCGTGGTGCTTGGCTTCCTCGTCGCCGCTGTGGTTTTCGCAATGATCCTCTGGCGAAGCTGGCCGTAAACAAAACGGCCCGGCATTTCCGCCGGGCCGTCTCTTTGTCGATTGCATATTGAACGGCTTACGCCTTCACGAGCGGCACCTTCGGCACCGAGCCGCGGCCACTGGGGCCGTCGCCTCCGCCATCGTCCGGCGGGCTCTGCGGCGGCTTGCGCTTCGGCGGCGAACGCCGCTTCGGCTTGGCGCGCTTGGCCTCGGGGATCTTCTCGGGCTTCGGCGTGACCGGCCCTTCCAGATACTCGAAGCCGAGCTTGTCGCGGCCGTTGTCGTCCTTGACCACGACCACGCGGACGTGACCGCCGCCCTTGAGCTTGCCGAACAGCACCTCGTCGGCGAGGCCCTTCTTGATGTGCTCCTGGATGATGCGCGCCATCGGCCGCGCGCCCATCAGCTCGTCGTAGCCGTTGGCGATCAGCCAGCGCGACGCTTCGTCCGAGAGTTCGATCGTGACGTTGCGGTCGGCGAGCTGCGCCTCGAGCTGGATGACGAACTTCTCGACGACCTTCGAGATCACCTCCGGCGACAGGTGCGCGAAGGTGATGATGGAGTCGAGACGGTTGCGGAACTCCGGCGCGAACAGGCGGTTGATCGCCTCCTGGTCGTCGCCCTCACGCTTGCTGCGGGTGAACCCGAACGCCGCCTTGGCCATGTCGGCCGCGCCCGCGTTCGTCGTCATGATCAGGATGACGTTGCGGAAGTCGACCTGCTTGCCGTTGTGATCGGTCAGCTTGCCGTGATCCATGATCTGGAGCAGCACGTTGAACAGATCCGGGTGCGCCTTCTCGATCTCGTCGAGCAGGAGCACGCAGTGCGGATGCTGGTCCACGCCATCGGTCAGGAGACCGCCCTGGTCGAAGCCGACATAGCCCGGAGGCGCGCCAATGAGACGCGACACCGTATGACGCTCCATGTACTCGGACATGTCGAAACGGATCAGCTCGACGCCGAGGCTCGCCGCGAGCTGCTTCGCCACTTCGGTCTTGCCGACGCCGGTCGGACCCGAGAACAGGTAGTTGCCGATCGGCTTCTCCGGTTCGCGCAGGCCCGCGCGGGCGAGCTTGATCGAGGCGGCGAGCGCTTCGATCGCCTTGTCCTGCCCGTACACCACAGCCTTAAGCGTCTGCTCGAGATGCTGGAGCACCTCGGCATCGTCCTTCGACACGGTCTTTGGCGGGATGCGCGCCATCGTGGCGATCGTGGTCTCGATCTCCTTGATGCCGATCGTCTTCTTGCGCTTGCTCTCCGGCAGCAGCATCTGCGCCGCGCCCGACTCGTCGATCACGTCGATCGCCTTGTCCGGCAGCTTGCGGTCGTGGATGTAGCGCGAGGACAGCTCCACCGCCGCCTTGATGGCGTCGTTGGTGTATTTCAGCTTGTGATAGGACTCGAAGTACGGCTTCAGGCCCTTCATGATCTCGATCGCGTCCGCGACCGACGGCTCGTTGACGTCGATCTTCTGGAAGCGGCGGACCAGCGCGCGATCCTTCTCGAAGTACTGGCGGTACTCCTTATAAGTCGTCGAGCCGATGCAGCGCACGTTGCCGGCCGCAAGCGCAGGCTTGAGCAGGTTCGACGCATCCATCGCGCCGCCGGAGGTCGCTCCGGCGCCGATCACGGTGTGGATCTCGTCGATGAACATGATCGCGCCCGGATAGGCCTCGATCTCCTTGATCACCTGCTTGAGGCGCTCCTCGAAGTCGCCGCGATAGCGCGTGCCCGCGAGCAGCGTGCCCATGTCGAGCGCGAACACCGTCGCGTTCTTGAGCACATCCGGCACCTCGCCGTGGATGATGCGGCGCGCGAGGCCCTCCGCGATCGCGGTCTTGCCGACGCCGGGGTCGCCGACGAACAGCGGATTGTTCTTCTGGCGGCGGCACAGCACCTGGATCGTGCGGCTGATCTCGGTGTCGCGGCCGATCAGCGGGTCGATCTTGCCTTCCTTGGCCTTCTTGTTGAGGTTGACGCAGTAGGCTTCGAGCGCGTCGCCCTTCTTCTTGGGCTCCTCACCGCCGCCGGCACTGTTGCCGCCCTTGGCGTCGTTCTCCTCGTCAGCGCCACGCACCGGGCGCGACTCCGTAAGGCCCGGCCGCTTGGCGATGCCGTGGCTGATGTAGTTGACCGCGTCGTAGCGGGTCATGTCCTGCTCTTGCAGGAAGTAAGCGGCGTGGCTCTCGCGCTCGGCGAAGATCGCGACCAGCACGTTGGCACCGGTCACCTCCTCGCGGCCCGAGGACTGCACATGGATCACCGCACGCTGGATCACGCGCTGGAAGCCTGCGGTCGGCTTGCTGTCCTCGCCGCCGTCGGTGACGAGGTTCTCGAGTTCGGACTCGAGATAGCCGCCGAGGTTGCGCTTGAGCTTTTCGAGATCGACGTTGCACGCACGCATGACAGCGGCCGCGTCCTGATCGTCGATCAGCGCGAGCAGCAGATGTTCGAGGGTTGCGTATTCGTGATGGCGCTCGTTCGCGAGCGCCAGAGCGCGGTGGAGGGATTGTTCGAGACTGCGCGAGAACGTCGGCATTAGAGTCCCATTCTCATTTGTATTGGGCGCCCTCCCCAGGGCCTTTCAGTCCAAGCCATTTCTGTTTTCTGTCGCTGCAGTGCTTGTGGCTCACTTTTTCTCCATGACGCACTGCAAAGGATGCTGGTGTTTCCTCGCAAAGTCCATCACCTGCGTCACTTTAGTCTCGGCCACTTCATACGTGAAAACGCCACATTCTCCGATGCCGTGGTGATGCACGTGCAACATGATTCGCGTGGCCGCTTCGCGGTCCTTGTTGAAGAACTGTTCCAGCACGGCAATGACGAACTCCATCGGCGTGTAGTCGTCATTCAAGAGAAGAACGCGGTAGAGGCTCGGCCGTTTCGTCTGCGGCTTGGTCTTGGTGATGACCGCAGTGCCAGGCCCGCCCGGCCCCGCCGGATCGCCCTTCCGCTTGTCATCGCCTGCCAGCCGTTCATTTGCCATCCGCTCCCCGGCGAGCCTTTCGGCTGCCAAGCGGCCCCAAACCCGCGCGAAAGCACGGCGGGACTGAGGATCTGCGGCATTGGTTACGGGTAGCAACATGGCAAGCAAGCTAGGGATTCCCAACGGTCGAAACCACCACATCATAAGGGCGGCCCGACCGGCCTGCCAAATCGCGTCTTACCCGTCATGCACAGGCTGAAAACCGCGATTCCAAGCGGTTGGAACCGGCCCCAGCCACTAGATAGTGTCGCCGGACGGTAACGCAAATGCGGACAATTCGCGCCAATTGAGCCGAAAAACAGGGCCGCCGCGATCACCCAATCTCAAGCCGCGCCCCCGATGATCCGGAAAAGTACGAACGGGAAAAGCCGTAACCAACGGCCTCCGGAAACCGGCGCCTGACAACGGCGCCACGAAAAGTGTCTCGGAACTTAGGACCCGCGGGGGTTGATGATGCTGTTCAAGCGCTTTTGGCGAAACCGCGACGGCGGCGTCAGTCCGATCCTGGCGATCGCCGCCCTTCCGCTGTTCGGCGCCGTGGGCGCCGCGATCGACTATGGCCGCGTCGCGGCCGTCCGCACCGAGATGCAGAGCGCACTCGACGCCACGGCTTTGATGCTTTCCAAAGAAGCGCAAGGCATGAGCGGCGCCGACATCGGCACCAAGGCCAGCACTTATTTCAATGCGCTGTTCACGAACCCGCAGGCGACCAACGTCCAGATCACGCAGCAGTTCTCCAGCCCGCAGGCCGGCAACTTCTCGCTCAAGATCACCGGCAGCGCGACCGCCAACACCATCTTCACCAACCTGTTCGGTCAATCGTCGGTCACGTTCTCGGCCTCGACCGAGGTGCTGTGGGGCATCAAGAAGCTCAATCTCGCGCTCGTGCTCGATAACACCGGCTCGATGTCGCAGAACGGCAAGATGACCAACCTGAAGACGGCGGCGCACAACCTTCTGACCACACTTCAGAACGCCGCCAAGCAGCCGGGCGACGTGCAAGTCGCGATCGTGCCGTTCGCCACCGACGTCAACGTCGGCACCAACTATGTCAACGCCTCGTGGATCGACTGGACCGATTGGGAAGCCGCCAATGGCACGTGCAGCAAGTCGAGCTACACCTCGCAAAGCTCGTGCGTCGCCAACGGCAAGATCTGGACGCCCAAGTCCCACAGCCAGTGGAACGGTTGCGTTTACGATCGCGACCAGAACAACGATATCGCCGCGACCGTGCCGGTCGCAGGAAGCCCCGCGACGCTGTTCCGCGCGCATCAGGCGAGCGCCTGCCCGGTCGCGATGATGCCGCTCGGCTACGACTGGACTGCGCTGAACAACAAGGTCGACGCGATGACGCCGACCGGCAACACCAACGTCACCATCGGCCTTGCCTGGGGCTTCCAGCTTCTGTCGCCGGTCGCGCCGTTCAACGCGCCTGCGCCTGCGCCCGACCTCGACAAGGTGATCGTGATCCTGACCGACGGCACCAACACGCAGAACCGCTGGACGTCCAGCGAGTCGGCGATCGATGTGCGCACCAGCAAGGTCTGCGACAACATCAAGGCCGCCAACATCCGCGTCTATACCGTGCGCGTGCTCGACGGCGACGCGGTGCTGCTGCAAGGCTGCGCCTCCAAACCTTCGATGTATTACGACGTGAGCCAGGCCAGCCAGCTCAACGGCGTGTTCGGCTCGATCGCGCAGAACCTCGCCAACCTGCGCATCACGCAATAATTAGTTACCACTCGCACATGGTTGCCGAGGCGTGAACGCGATCGCGAGATATTTCGCGATCGGTTGAACGCGCATTTACAACATTCGACGACAGGCCGCCCGCGCGTCGCGATCGCTGGCATTTGCTGGAGTTTCTGCGATTGACTTTAGCGTGTTTTAACACGTGGCGTTTACGACAGGAGCCAATCAATGGTGAACCAGAAATATCGTAACTGGGCTCCAGCTTCTGGCGGTCAAACATGGCAAACTCATCCATCGCGCTCTTTCGCTACCTGAAGAAACGAGCGCAGGAATTCCGCAACGCGAACGCGGCCAACGTCACGATTACCTTCGCGCTCGCGACCGTTCCGATGGTCGGCTTCGTCGGCGCCGCCGTGGACTACAGCAACGCCAACGCGGTGAAGGCCTCGATGCAGGCCGCCGTGGACTCGACCGCGCTGATGCTGTCGAAGACCGCCGGCTCGCTCACCAGTTCGCAAATTCAGACCCAGGCCAACAGCTATTTCAACGCGCTCTACACGCGCGGCAACGTCTCGAACCTGCTGGTCACAGCGACCTACACCACGACCTCCGGCTCGCAGATCGTCGTCAATGCGACCGGCAACGTGCAGACCAGCTTCATGACCCTGATGGGCTTCCCCTCGCTTGCCGTTGGCGTCAACTCGCAGGTGAAGTGGGGCAACTCGCGGCTGCGCGTTGCGCTCGTGCTCGACAACACCGGTTCGATGAACGACTACAATAAGATCGGCGCGCTCAAGACTGCGACCACCAACCTGCTCACGCAGCTCAAGAACGCCGCGAGCAAGGACGGCGACGTCTATGTGTCGATCATTCCGTTCGTCAAGGACGTCAACGTCGGCGCCTCAAACTACAATCAGAACTGGGTCGACTGGACCGACTGGGACAGCAACAACGGCTCGTGCAGCAAAGGCGGCTGGTCGGCCAGCACCAAATCGGGCTGTCTGAGCCAGAATGGCAATCCAACGTGGACGCCGAGCAACCACAACACCTGGAACGGCTGCGTCGTTGACCGCGGCAATTCGAGCGCCCCCAGCTCGTTCAACACCGACCAGAACGTCACCGGCGTCGACATCACGAAGACCTACACGATGTTCGCTGCGGAGCAGTACAGCTACTGCCCCGCCGCCGCAGTCATGCCGCTGAGTTACAACTGGACAGGGATGAACACCCTCGTCAACAGCATGGTGGCTGCGGGCAACACCAACCAAGGCATCGGCCTCCAGCACGGCTGGATGTCGCTGGTCGGCGGCGGCCCCTATCCCGCGCCTCCGGCGATGGATCCGAACTATAAATATTCGCAGATCATCATCCTGCTGACCGACGGCTTGAACACCCAGAACCGCTGGTACACCAGCCAGAACTCGATCGACAACCGTCAGGCGACCACCTGCGCGAACATCAAGGCGGCCGGCATCACGCTCTACACTGTGCAGGTCAACACTGACGGCGACCCGACCTCGACGCTCTTGCAGCAATGCGCCAGCGACTCGAGCAAGTTCTTCCTGCTGACCTCGGCGACTCAGATGGTTGCGACCTTCCAGCAGATCGGCACAGCGCTCTCGAACCTGCGCATCGCGCAGTAACGCACAGAAGCCTCCCGCAACTGAAAAGCCCGGCCTCGCGGCCGGGCTTTTTCTATGAGGCGAGCAATAACGCCCTCACCTTTCCCAATGCACGCGCGCGGCATAGATCGAGACCGGCCCGCGGTCGGCGTTGTAGGCCGGATTCACCAAGAGCTGATAGTCGAGCGTGAGCGACGCTTCCTTGGTCATCGCGAGCGAGTAGTAAGTCTCCAGCACCCGCTCGGTCTTGTAGTTCAGCCGGCCGTCGCCGATGAGAATGCCGATCCCGCCAGCGGCGAGGAAGTCGCGGTGATCCTTCGACAGCGCGTTGATCGCGTAGCCGATGCCGATGCGGTCGTCGGCGCGGCCCCACTTCGTGCCCTTGATCGACACGCCGCCCGACAGGCTGGAGTCGATGTCGGTGAAGGCCATGATCTCGTTCTTGCCGTCGTTCCAGCTCCAGCGCCCGAACAGGCCGATGTCTTCGTTGATCGCCTGCTCGACGTTGAACACATAGCCGTATTTGATCCGGGTCTTCCGCGTCTGCGCGATATCGAGGTTGAGCGCAGGGTTGTCGAGCGTCTCGCGATAGCTGCCGGAGAAGGTCGAGTTGACCCAGCCGATGGTGCGCAGCTTGCCGGGCTGCCCGAATAGTGAAAAGCGGTTCTCAAGCTCGATCACGTAGCTGCCGCGCTTGCCGATATTCATGTCGAAGTTGTTGCCGTTCGGCTCTGAGCCGACGAGAAAATAGCCGGTGCGCAGCGCCCAATTCTTCTGATTGAAGTCCGCGACCACGCCATAGCCGAGACCGACCTTGTCGGCGGCATAGTCGAACGCGCCCGCGGCCCAGATCGACCAGTTCATGAAATCCCTGCGCGGGTCGCGCGCATAGGCGTTATCGTCGAACACATCGACCACCGGAAACTTGCCGGCCTGGATGGTGAGCCGCGACACGTCGACCTTGCCGCCAAGCTGGCCCGCTTCGCTGTCCAGCTTCTCCTGTTCGCCGCCGAAGCCGAAGGTGTGACGCAGGAACAGCCGCGACGTGTGATAGTGCGGATAAGCGAAGTTCGACTTCTGCGCCTCGCCGTTCGGATAACCGCCGGCGCCGGTCGTGTTTTGCAGACCGAAGCCCTGAAGGAATTCAGGTGCAAAGTAGATTTCGCCGCCCTGCCACAGCTTCATGCCGAGGTAGGCGGTTGCGGTTACGGTGCTGCGCGCCTGCGGCCAGGGCGTGAAGCTGTTCTGTCCGACGTACGGCGAATTGAACCGGCCATAACCCTGCATGATGGCGGTGCCCTGCCCGTGCACCTCCCATTCCGGTCCGCCGTAAGCGCCTGCTGCTTTTTCCGCTCGCTCGTCCTGCGCCAGTGATGTGATCTTGCGGCTCATGCCCAGGCGCACCTGATGCAGGTCGATCGCCGACTGATACTGCGTGCCCGAGGGGAACAGCACGTTGGTGTCGCCGAAGCGCGTGTAGAGATATTCGAGCCGCGCGGTCCACAGCGGCGCGATCGCCATCTCGGCGCCCGCGCCCGCGGCCCAGCCGAAGCGATACCGCACCAGCTTGTTGCTGTCGTCGCCGACGCCCGGCGTTTGCGTGAAACGGCCGTGCGTGAAGGCGAAGCCGCCGGTGCCGTAAACCAGTGTCCGCCCGAATGTGTGGCCGACGCGCGCGCGCGCCGTGCCGATGTAATCCATCTGCTCGGTGACGTCGCCCGCCGCCGTCGTGCGCGACCAGACCACATCGTCGGCGCTCAGATAGTTCGGGAACGAGAGATCGGCTTCGAGGCCAACCAGCCAGCCGGACGGGAAGCGATAGTTGTAGCCCGCATGCAGGCCGCCATAGAGCGCGCCGTAGGAGCTGCTCGAGGACACCGGCGCCGGATCGGACAGCGTGTTGTTCACGCGGCCCCGCGCATAGCCCACGTGACCGCCAAAATAGGCGCCGGTCCAGTCGAACGTGTCCGCGAGCGGCCGGGCTTTGACGGGCATTGGCGTGGCGTCCGCGGCATTCGCCGCGCCAACGCTCCACCATGCTGACGCAACGCCGGCCGCAACGGCGCAAAAACGCAGAACTCTCATGAAACGCCGTCCGCCCGTTGAACTTGTGCCCGTCACGCAAGCATCAAAACGGTGTCTGTTAGACCGACTATGTGTCGGCTGCACGACGACGGAAACCCTATTCCGCCAATGGCTTGATTATTCCCACCGCAAATTTGAGCGGTGTGGATTTCAAGATACGCGGGCCGTCGCGATTGGCGAATTGTGGCGCCGCCAATCGGACCAGAACTGACTATCGCGCGGCGTGCCGACCCACAGCCCTTCCCGGCCTGCGCCTTTGCTCCAGAATATCTCGGTCGCGCGCCCGACCAGATTCTGCACCGGGACGAAGCCGTGTCGGGCCGTGCGGCTGTCCAGCGAGTTGGCGCGGTTGTCGCCGGCGGCAAAAAAATGACCGGCAGGCACCACGAACTCCGGCGTGTTGTTGACCACCGCCCTGGGATCGCCGGCGCGAACGTAGGGCTCATTGACCGCCGCGCCGTTGATGAAGGCGCGCCCCTCGCGGAACTGCACGCGGTCGCCAGGCAGACCGAGCACCCGCTTGATGTAGAACGTGTCGGGATCGCTCGGGGGCTGGTAAATGACGACGTCGCCGCGCGCGGGTTCGTGGCTGCGGAAATACGCCATGTCGCCAAGGAACCATTCACCGAGCCGCACCGTCGGCTCCATGCTGGTGGATGGCACGTTGAACGCCCGCCACGGAAAATACGGCTTCATGCGGGAGGCAACCTCGCTCACGGCGAAACTTGCCAGCCACACTGCGAGCATGATGCCTGCGACCACGTACCAGCGCGGAGCGGCCCCTGGCCGCCGCGCCGTCCGTACCGCGTCGATGATCCCAAACAAATAGATCGCCAGAAGCGCGAGCATGCTTCCGCTGCCATAGATCGCAATGGCAAGGAACGAGGGCGGCAAGAGCGCCGCAGCCGCCGTCGTGACCGCTTGGGTCGCGAGCAGCGTTGCGAACAGAACGAGCCCGCGCCGGATGTGGCCGGCATAGACATGGCCGCTGCCCGGCGCGATCAGGGTCAATAGCGCCGCAACGATCCGCGACCGCCGGGGCTGCGCTTGCTCGATCGTCGGGGCCACCGCGCTCATTGTGCCGCACTCCTCAGTATTGGATGTCGTCGCCGCAGCGCGCCGGATGGTTCGACAGGCGCGCCCGCAACCACTTCCGTGCAGATATTCAATCGAACGATGGGCCGCCTTATCGCCGCCGGCAGACCGCTTGACAGGACTATTATCCTTGGGTAAATAGTCTTATCCGATCCAACCGAGGGCGCTGTCATGAGGCGTCATTTCAGCGGGATCGGATGCGGCTCCTGCGGATGGGTCTCGCAAACCCATCTCCGGGCGTACCGGGGCTCCACCCGGGGGATATCAGTCCCCCTGCCAGGAGCTGGCTGATCGGAACGGCAAAACCGTTCTGGAAAGCGTGGCCCGGGATTGAAAAGTGCCGCGATGGAGCGCCGGGTGGCG
>BFBZ01000289.1_pt1 | contig 57358 bp, 42 predicted proteins | sample 1888401 | NCBI WGS metagenome assembly BFBZ01 (sample SAMD00112614, study PRJDB3348) | symbiont metagenome | host: Chara braunii
GCGGTTGTAGGAGTCGTCCTGGATCGCGTGCGCCACGATATGCAGGCCGAAGCGCGTGGCGGCACGTTCGCCGGCCAGCGCGGCCCAGGCCGGGTTGGTGGCCGCGAGGCGGGCGCCCTCGGCGTTGCTCGACACGGCGCGCCGCTCGGCGTTGGGCAGGTGCTTGGACAGCCAGGTCTGGCATTGCGCCAGCGCCTGCGGGTGAGCCAGCACGGCCTCGATGCCTTCCAGCGAATTGCTGCTGCGCAGCAGGTGGTGGCGTACCAGCAGGCTGACTTCGCCGACGACATGGGTGGGCGAATGCAGGAACAGGTCGAGCGATCGCGTGACCACGCCTTCGGTCGAGTTCTCGACGCCGACAACGCCGTACTGGGCGCTGCCCGCGGCGGTGGCGTGGAACACCTCGTCGAAGCTGGCGCAGTAGATCAGGTCGGCGGCGCCGCCGAAGTACTCGATGGCGGCCTGTTCGCAGAAGGTGCCTTCGGGGCCGAGCACAGCCACGCGTTGCGGCGATTCGAGTGCCAGGCAGGCCGACATGATCTCGCGCCAGATGGCAGCGACATGGATGTCCTTGAGCGGACCGCCATTGCTCTTCTGCATCTTGTCGATGACCTGCGCCACGCGATCAGGGCGAAAGTACGGCGTGCCCTCGCGCTTCTTGACCTCGCCGACCAGCTCGGCCACATGGGCCCGCTCGTTGAGCAGGCTGAGCAGTCGCTGGTCGAGCGAGTCGATCTGCACGCGCAGATCGGCCAGGCTTTCGGAGTTGTCGGGAGAAGAGGAGGGTGGTGTGGGTGCGGAGGCGGTCATCGGTGCGAGCGGCTGGGCATGCGCCTAGGCATGCGATCGCTCGAATTCTCGCATGTAGGCCACGAGTGCCTGCACCCCTGCCAGCGGCATGGCGTTGTAAATGCTCGCCCGCATGCCGCCGACCGACTTGTGCCCCTTGAGCTGAAGCAGCCCGGCTTCGCGCGCGCCGGCCAGGAAGGCTTCGTTGCGGCTTTCGTCGGCCAGGAAGAACGGCACGTTCATGCGCGAACGGCAGGCCGGATCGATCCGGTTGGCGTAGAAGTCGGAGCCGTCGATGAAGTCGTACAGCAGCTTCGCCTTGGCGATGTTGCGCTGTTCCATGGCGGCCACACCGGTATGCGAGCCCTCGGTCTGCTCCAGCAGCCACTGGAACGTGAGCCCCGCCATGTAGATGCCCCAGGTCGGCGGGGTGTTGTACATGGATTGGTTGTCGGCCACGGTCTTGTAGTTGAAGGCGCTCGGGCAGATCTCGAGCGCGTGGCCCAGCAGGTCGTCGCGCACGACCACGATGGTCAGGCCGGCGGGGCCGAGGTTCTTCTGGGCGCCGCCGAAGGCCAGGCCCACGCGGCTCCAGTCGACACTGCGCGAGGCGACGTGCGACGAGAAGTCGATGACCAGAGGTGCGGTGCTGCCGAGCGCGGCCAGGTCGGGCAATTGCTGGAATTCGATGCCGTTGATGGTCTCGTTCGAGCACACGTGCACGTACGAGGCATCCTTGGAGAGTTGCCAGGTCGACGGATCGGGCAGCTTCGTGTGCTGGTCGTCGGCATTGCTGGCGGCCACGCGCGCCGTGCAATAGCGCTGCGCTTCCTTGTGCGACTTGCTGCTCCAGCTGCCGGTGATGACGAAGTCGGCGGTCTTGCCGCGCGACAGGTTCAGCGGAACGATGGCGTTCTCGCCGAGTCCGCCGCCCTGCATGAACAGGATGTGGAAGTACGAGGGAATGGCCAGCAGGGTCCGGATGTCGGCTTCGGCCTGCGTGCAGATCGAACCGAACTCCTTGCCGCGATGGCTCATTTCCATCACGCTCATACCGCTGCCCTGCCAGTCGAGCATTTCGGCGGCGGCGCGTTGCAGCACCGCCTCCGGCATGGCAGCCGGACCGGCCGAGAAGTTGTAGGGGCGCTTGCCGGCCGGCGTCTGCTGCTGGGTCACGTTTCTCTTACTTCTTGGCTGGAGCCTTGGCAGGTGCCTTGGCGGGAGCGGCGCCGTCAGTCGGAGCGCCGAGGGCCTTGGCCACGGCGGTGTCGAGCGCCTGCATCTTGGGCTCGACCGTGGCACGCGTTTCGGTCACGAGCTTTTCGGTCAGGGCCGTCTGCATCTTGGGGTTGAGCTCCTGGTACTTCTTGCTCAGCGGCGAGTTGATCCAGGCCAGCAGTTGCTTGAGCTCGTCTTCGTTGAAGTTCTGCTCCATCAGCGGGGTGAGGGCGGCGGGCGCCAGCTGCACGGCCTTGTCGCGGACGATGGGGTAGGTTTCGTCGAAGTACTTCTTCAGCTCTGCGTCGGCGGCCTTGGCGGCGGCTTCGCGCTTGGCTTCCGGCACTTGCGTCTGCAGATACTGTGAACCCGCCTGTGCGATCGGGGCGCTCGACTGCTCGACCAGGCCGCGCGCCAGCGATTCGATGCCGGGGCGCTGGATGTCGATGAACTGCTTGATGAGCGTGGCCTTGTCCTGGGCCAGTGCAGCCATGGAGGTGCTTGCCAGGGCGACCGTCAGAAGTGCGAGTTTGATTTTTTTCACTGAGGATTCTCCGTTGAAGATGAGGAAGTATCGTCTGCGTCCGGCTCGGTTTCGCCGTTCGCGTCGTTTTCGACGATACGTTGTAGCCCGCTGAGTTTGGCGCCTTCGTCGAGCCCGATGAGCGTAACGCCTTGCGTCGCACGTCCCAGTTCACGAATTTCGGCAACCCGGGTGCGCACCAGCACGCCCTTGTCGGTGATGAGCATGATCTCATCATCCGCATGCACGAGTGTGGCGGCAACGACCTTGCCGTTGCGCTCACTCTGTTGAATCGCGATCATGCCCTTGGTTCCCCGTCCGTGACGGGTGTACTCGGTAATGCTTGTGCGTTTTCCGTAACCATTTTCCGTGGCGGTGAGCACGCTCTGCTGCTCGTCCTCGGCCACCAGCATGGCGATCACGCCCTGTCCGGGGTCGAGCGACATGCCGCGTACGCCGCGGGCATTGCGGCCCAGCGGACGGACGTCTTCCTCGTCGAAGCGCACGGCCTTGCCGCCGTCGCTGAAGAGCATCACGTCGTGCTTACCGTCGGTCAGCGCCGCACCGATCAGGTAGTCGCCTTCGTCGAGGTTCACGGCAATGATGCCGCCCTTGCGCGGATTGCTGAATTCGTCGAGCGCGGTCTTCTTGACCGTGCCCATCGAGGTCGCCATGAACACGTACTGGTCGGCCGGGAAGTTGCGCTTGTCGCCGGTGAGGGCGAGGACGACATTGATCTTCTCGCCTTCCTGCAGCGGGAACATGTTGACGATCGGGCGCCCGCGCGAGCCGCGCGAACCCGCAGGCACTTCCCATACCTTGAGCCAGTACAGCCGGCCGCGGTTGGAGAAGCACAGGATGTAGTCGTGCGTGTTGGCGATGAAGAGCTGGTCGATCCAGTCGTCGTCCTTGGTGGCGGTGGCCTGCTTGCCGCGGCCGCCGCGCTTCTGCGCGCGATATTCGCCCAGCGGCTGGCTCTTGATGTAGCCGCTGTGCGAGAGCGTGACCACCATGTCGGTCGGCGTGATCAGGTCTTCGGTCGAGAGGTCGTAGGCGCTGTGCTCCACCTGGCTGCGGCGTGCACCGATCTTCGACTGGCCGAACTCCTGCTTGATGGTGCCCAGCTCTTCGCCAATGATGGTCGACACGCGCTCGGGCTTGGCCAGGATGTCGAGCAGGTCGTCGATCTCCGCCATGACTTCCTTGTACTCGGCAACGATCTTGTCCTGTTCGAGGCCGGTCAGGCGTTGCAGGCGCATCTGCAGGATTTCCTGCGCCTGCGTTTCCGACAGGCGATAGAGACCGTCGTTGCCCATGCCGAACTCGCGCTCGAGGCCTTCGGGACGGTAGTCGTCGGCGTTGACCACGCCGCCGTCGGCGCGCGAACGCGTGAGCATTTCGCGCACCAGCTTGCTGTCCCAGCTGCGGGTCATGAGTTCTGCCTTGGCCACCGGCGGCGTCGGCGATTCGCGGATGATGCGGATGAACTCGTCGATATTGGCCAGCGCCACCGCGAGGCCTTCGAGCACGTGGCCCCGTTCGCGGGCCTTGCGCAGCGTGAAGACAGTGCGGCGCGTGACCACTTCGCGGCGGTGCTGCAGGAAGACCTCGATCAGGTCCTTCAGGTTGCACAGCTTCGGCTGGCCGTCGACCAGCGCAACCATGTTGATGCCGAAGGTGTCCTGCAGCTGCGTCTGTTTATAGAGGTTGTTGAGCACCACCTCGGGCACTTCGCCGCGCTTGAGTTCGATGACGAGGCGCATGCCCGACTTGTCGGACTCGTCCTGGATGTGGCTGATGCCTTCGATCTTCTTCTCGTGCACCAGCTCGGCCATGCGCTCCTGCAGCGTCTTCTTGTTGACCTGGTAGGGGAGCTCATCGACGATGATCGCCTGGCGCTGGCCGCGATCGATGTCCTCGAAGTGGCACTTGGCGCGCATCACGACCTTGCCACGGCCCGTGCGGTAGCCGTCCTTCACGCCGTTGATGCCGTAGATGATGCCGGCGGTGGGGAAGTCGGGCGCGGGCACGATCTCCATCAGCTCGTCGATGCTGGCCTCGGGGTTGCGCAGCAGGTGCAGGCAGGCGTCGACAACCTCGTTCAGGTTATGCGGCGGGATATTCGTGGCCATGCCGACTGCAATACCGCCGGAGCCATTGACCAGCAAATTCGGCAGCTGGCTCGGCAGCACTTTCGGCTCTTTTTCGGAGCCGTCGTAATTGTCCTGAAAGTCGACAGTTTCCTTGTCGATATCGGCCAGCATTTCGTGCGCAATTTTGGCCAGCCGGATTTCCGTATACCGCATTGCGGCCGCGTTGTCTCCATCGACCGACCCGAAGTTGCCCTGGCCGTCGACCAGCATGTGGCGCATCGAGAAGTCCTGGGCCAGGCGAACGATGGTGTCGTAGACCGACTGGTCGCCGTGCGGGTGGTACTTACCGATCACGTCGCCGACGATACGGGCCGACTTCTTGTACGGCCGGTTCCAGTCGTTGTTCAGCTCGTGCATCGCGTACAGCACGCGACGGTGCACCGGCTTGAGGCCGTCGCGGGCGTCGGGGAGCGCCCGGCCCACGATCACGCTCATGGCGTAATCGAGATAGCTGCTGCGCATTTCCTCTTCGAGACTGATGGGCAGGGTTTCTTTTGCGAAGGAGGTCATGAGCAAGGGGCTGGCGGCAGGAAGGCGAAATTTTACGCTGTGAGGGGTGTCGCACCGCCGCAACACAAGGCGCCTATTCCGCCTCCGTCCTACGCTTCCGGGCCGTCCGGCGGCCTGTTTGCCAAAGACCCTATGGCACAATCGCCTCAACGTTTTGGGTGGTGGTCACTTAAAGCGTCCTTGATTCGCAGCGCGGCTGCGGCTTTTTCCCCAAGAGGAGAACCATGAAGAAACTGAATAAAGTGGCGATGATGTTTGCAGTCGCTGCGCTCGCCACTGCCGCCGGCGCGCAGACCCGTGTCACCGCTGCGGACGGCGGTCCTACGATCGACAACTGGCAAAACGGCACCGGCGAACTGGTTTGGAAGAACGGCACGAATGAACTGTGCTGGCGCGATGCCAACTGGACGCCCGCAACGGCTGCTGCTGGTTGCGACGGCGCTCTGGTTCCTCCCGCTCCGGCTGCCGTGGCTCCGACCCCCGGTACCCCGACTCCCCCGCCTGCTGCACAAGTCGCTGCTTCGAAGGTCACCTTCGCTGCTGACGCCTTCTTCGACTTCGACAAGTCGGTGCTGAAGCCCGAAGGTCGCGCCAAGCTGACCGACCTGGTCGAGAAGATCCGTGGCGTCAACCTGGAAGTCATCATTGCCGTGGGCCACACCGACTCGATCGGTACGGACGCCTACAACCAGCGTCTGTCGGTGCGTCGCGCCGAAGCCGTCAAGGCCTTCCTGGTCTCGAAGGGCATCGAACGCAACCGCGTCTACACCGAAGGCAAGGGCAAGAAGCAGCCTGTGGCTGACAACCGCACCAAGGAAGGCCGCGCCAAGAACCGTCGCGTGGAAATCGAAGTGGTCGGCACCCGCGCCAACTAATCGATCGATTCCATCGACAATGAAACCCCGCTTAGGCGGGGTTTTTTTATGGCCGCTGAATTCGCCATTGATCTTCGGTCAAGGTCGAGCGACGTTTATCGGACATTGCTCGTTTCATAATCGCTGCATGACAGAAAACCTGAATGCGGATCCGGCCGAACTGGCCAAGTTTTCAGAGCTCGCGCATCGCTGGTGGGATTTGGAAAGCGAATTCCGCCCGTTGCATGAAATCAATCCATTGCGCCTGGAATGGATTGACGGTATTGCGCCAATTTCGCAGCGTCGCGTGCTGGACATCGGCTGCGGTGGCGGCATCCTGGCCGATTCCATGGCTCGCAAGGGCGCCGAGGTCCTGGGCATCGACCTGGCAGGCAAGGCGCTCAAGGTCGCGCAGCTGCACGCACTCGAAGCGGGGACTCGCGGGGTGAAATATCGCGAGATCGCCGCAGAAGCGCTGGCCGCCGAGCAGCCGGGCAGTTTCGATGTCGTTACTTGCATGGAGATGCTCGAGCATGTGCCGCAGCCGGCCTCGGTGATCCAGGCCTGTGCTGCGCTGGTGAAGCCGGGCGGCTGGGTGTTCTTCTCGACGATCAACCGCAACCTGAAGGCCTTCATGCTGGCGATCGTGGGTGCCGAGTACGTCCTTGGCATGCTGCCGCGCGGAACGCATGAATATGCAAAGCTGATCCGGCCCAGCGAGTTGGCCGGCTACTGCCGTGCGGCAGGCCTGGATCTGCGGCACACCCGTGGGATGGAGCACAACCCTTTGACCCGGCGCTATTGGCTCAGCGGCGACACCAGCGTCAACTACATGTTCGCCACGCAGAAGCCGGGATCGCAAGGATGATGGGCGTTGAAACCAAGGCCGTGTTGTTCGACCTCGACGGCACGCTGATCGACAGCGCGCCCGATCTCGGCGCCGCGGCCGACAAGATGCGTACCGATCGCGGCCTCGATTCGCTTCCGATGGAGCGCTACCGCCCCATGGCCGGCGCTGGTGCACGCGGCATGCTGGGCGTGGCGTTCGGCATCACGCCGGAGTCGCCGGAATTTCCCGAGCTGCGCGAGGAGTTCTTCGTCGCCTACGAACGCCGCATGCTGCTCAACACGCATGTGTTCGACGGGATCCAGGCGCTGATCGAGGCGCTGTGCGAACAAGGGCTCCTGTGGGGCGTCGTCACCAACAAGTCGATGCGCTTCACCGATCCGCTGACGCGCGCCATTCCGCTTTTTGCGAGTGCGGGTGCGGTGGTGAGCGGCGACACCACGCCGTTCGCCAAGCCGCATCCTGAGCCTCTGCATGAGGCTGCGCGTCGGCTTGGGGTGCCGTCCGAGTCGTGCATCTACGTTGGTGACGACGAGCGCGACGTCATCGCGGGCCGTGCCGCAGGGATGCGCACGGTTGCGGCGACGTACGGCTACATGGGGTCGCAGGCCGACTCGACGCTCTGGAATGCCGATGCGTCAATCTCTTCGCCCCTCGGGCTCTTGAAGTTGCTCAATAGCGCCTAAAATACGCTTCCTTGGGGCTGCACTGGTTTCGACGTGGGTTCGGAGTCGCAGCGGGGCATGTCGAGCTGAATGCGCTCGTAAAACAGATTCAAACAAACTAACTGCAAACGACGAACGTTTCGCACTCGCTGCTTAATTGCCAGTGAGCCTTGCAACAGTTGGCCGATGGGCTGGGCAAGGGGGTCTGGAGCAATCCTGACCTCCCGGCTGCAAGGATAACTACATGGGCTGGCTCCGATCCGGGTACCTTGGGTCGGGGCGAGAAAATAGGGTGCTGGCGTCCGGTTTAGCGTGTGACTGCGCGACTCCGGAGGTGAGACTTAAATCAGATCACTAAACATGTAGAACTGCGCGATGAAGGCTTGCGGACGGGGGTTCAAATCCCCCCAGCTCCACCAAATTCTTCTCTTCTCCAGAGCAAGCCTCTCAGGCATGAGGCTTGTCAGATAACGTACCGTCAGCTGTACGTTTAAAGTCCTCTTTCACCTTGGGAATGCGCCGCCGGCCGGCGCGCGGATGCCCCAGGCTCAGTAGCACTGGAACAGCACACCCTGCTCCGCAGGCGCCTTGCCAAGCCAGCGTGGCGTCTTGTCGCGAGCATCGCAGTAGTCTGAAGCCTGGACGTAGGTCACGGCCCGCAGCACGCCTTCACGGACTTGCGTCACCTCGTTGGGTGGGGTTGAACAGCCGGCGAGGACCAGGAGAGCAAGCGGAAGCAGTGTGCGCCAATTCATCGGGGCATTCTAAGACCGTGGATCATTGGAACTGCGCCCGCGTTCGGGGTAGAGATACTTGAAGTATTCGCCGGACTTGCCGAACAATTGCCGGGCAAGTTGAACCGGGTCTTCGCTCTTGTGCTTCTCGTAGAGCACGGGGCCCCAGATGATGAAGCCATCGATGCTGAGACTCCTCGGGGAGGGCTCGATGGCCTTCCAGGCATGAGCGAACTTCGAGATCCAGGCGAGGGCTTCCTTGAGCGCATGATTGGGCGGAGCGGGTGTTTCTTCGGTCGGAGACATGGCAGGCATCCTTGCTGAAAAGACTGTATGAATATACAGTAAACTCCGTGCATGAGAAACAAGCTGTTCACAAGCTGGCCTCCCAGCTCGATGCTTGTTTGTCCTGCCCATCCGATTTCTCCTTGACGGGTAAACCGTCCCCCGCTGGTCAACCTGTGCGGGGGCCTTGATGCATGCCAAGCAGATAGGCTTTTTCAAGCCCAGCCTCGCGGTTGGGCTTTTTTTTGTCCACGCGACATTCGTGATGAAGCCTCGTGCAGCTCCGCTTCTTTTCGTCCGGGCGCGAGGCTATAGTCGGCCAGCACTGTCACATAGCAGTCACTGCAATCTCCCGCTCTTGCTGCTCGCCCAGATCCCGAAAAGGACGCCCGTGCCGGATTCCCTGACCTCCGAGTTGACCAGTTACTACGACACGGTGCCCTATGACTCGCATCCGTTTCCACAGTCGGCGATGGAGCATCTTGAAGCCCTGGCCTTTCTCTTCGGCCTCGACGTTCCTTCTCCCGCAACGGCCCGCGTGCTGGAGCTCGGCTGCGCGGCCGGCGGCAACCTGATTCCCTTTGCGGCGCGCCACCCCGAGGCACGTGCGATCGGCGTCGACCTGTCTGCGGTGCAGGTGGCGCAGGGCATGGCGGCCATCGAGCGTGCGGGGCTGTCGAACATCGAGCTCAAGGTCTTCAATCTTGCGGACATCGATGCCTCGTTCGGCGAGTTCGACTACATCGTCTGCCACGGCGTCTACAGCTGGGTGCCGGGCCCGGTGCAGGACGCGATCCTGCGCATCTGCCGCGAGAACCTCGCGCCCGACGGGGTGGCCTACGTGAGCTACAACGTGTACCCGGGCTGGAAGGCGCGCGAGATCGTGCGCGACGCGATGATCCTGCGCGGCGGTCCGCGCGACACGCCCGAAGAAAAGCTGTCCTATGCGCGCGGCATGCTCGACTTCCTCGAGCAGTCGGCTCAACCTGGCAGCGTGCTGAAGAAGACGCTCGAAGAGGCGATGCCCATCGTGCGCAGCGCCAACAGTTCGTACCTGCTGCACGAGTTCCTCGAGCCGTGCAACGCACCGTGCTACTTCAAGGAGTTCGTCGCGCGTGCCGAGGCCCGTGGCCTGGCCTACCTGTGCGACGCGGAGCCGTCGACGATGTTCGTGCAGAACTACGGCGACAAGGTGCGCGACCCGCTGCTGCGCGAATGCGGCGGCAGCCAGGTGGTGATGGAGCAGTACCTCGATTTCCTGGTCAACCGCACTTTCCGCCAGACCTTGCTGGTCAGGCAGTCGCGGGCCCGGAGCATCCGCTACAAGCTGGACCCCGCGCGCATCCGACAGCTCGAATTCGCCGGCATGTTCAAGACCGAAGACGGCGCAGCCTTCACGCTCGATGCCCGCGAGCAGCCGTGCGTCGCGATCCGGAACCTCAAGGTCACGATGCGCTTGCCCGCGCAGAAGGCCGTGGCGCATTTGCTCGATGCGCGCTATCCAGCCTCGATGTCCGCGTCGGCCCTCGTCGAGGCCGCGGCCGGGCTCATGGGGCAACCGGTCGCGGCCGTCGAACCGGTCGTCATGGCAATGGTCGAGGAACTGCTGATCCTCGGCGCCTTGCGCGTCAGGCGTACGCCGGTGCCCACGGCCGATGCGGTCTCCAGCCTGCCGCAGGCACTGCCCGCGGTGCGGGGCGCCGTGGGCTTCGTGCAAGGGGGCAGTGCCACGACCAGCGCTTGCAACCAGTGGCACGAATACGTGACGGTGTCGGTGCTCGAGCGGAGCCTGCTGCCCCTGCTCGACGGCACGCACTCGCACGACGCCCTGGCCGAGCACCTCGAAGCGGAGGTGCGCAGCGACCGCCTGCGCTTCGTTCAGGACGACAAGCCACTGACCGACCCGCCGGTGGTCAAGGAATTTGCCCGCAAGCAGGTCGCGCTGGCGCTCGACGCACTGCGCCGCAAGGCGCTGCTGACAGCCTGACCTGCACACCGTACGTCACTCGTTTTCTTCATCACCACACCTACAAAGGAGATCCTCGAATGCAACGAATCCACTGGACCCCCAGGCTGCGCGCTGCAGCCACCGCGGTGCTCGCGCTGGCGGCCGCCGGCGCGTCGAACGCCGCATCGGTGGCGCCGGTCGCGGCCGAGAACGGCATGGTCGTGAGTGCGCAGCACCTGGCCACCAAGGTCGGCGTCGACGTGCTCAAGCGCGGCGGCAACGCCGTCGACGCGGCGGTGGCCGTGGGCTACGCGCTCGCGGTGGTGTACCCTGCGGCCGGCAACCTCGGCGGCGGCGGCTTCATGACCGTGCAGCTGGCCGACGGGCGCAAGACCTTCCTCGATTTCCGCGAGAAGGCGCCGCTGGCCGCCACGGCCAACATGTACCTCGACAAGGACGGCAACGTCATCAAGGGCCTGAGCACCAAGGGCCACCTCGCGGTGGGCGTGCCGGGCAGCGTCTCGGGCATGGAGTACGCGCGCGAGAAGTACGGCACCATGAAGCGCGGCGAACTGCTCGCCCCGTCGATCCAGCTGGCCGAGAAGGGCTTCGCGCTGCAGCAGGGCGACATCGACCTGCTCGGCACCGCCACGGCCGATTTCAAGGAAGACCCGGCGTCGGCCGCCATCTTCCTGAACAAGGGCGAGCCCTACAAGGTGGGCGACAAGCTGGTCCAGAAAGACCTGGCAAAGACGCTGCGCGAGATCAGCACCAAGGGTACCGACGGCTTCTACAAGGGCTGGGTCGGCAGCGCCATCGTGGCGTCGAGCCAGGGCGGCAAGGGCCTGATCACACAGGCCGACCTCGACCAGTACAAGACGCGCGAACTCGCGCCGGTGGAGTGCGACTACCGCGGCTACCGCGTCGTGTCGGCGCCCCCGCCCAGCTCGGGCGGCGTGATCATCTGCGAGATGCTCAACATCCTCGAGGGCTATCCGCTCAAGGATCTGGGCTACCACTCGGCACAGGCCGTGCACTACCAGATCGAGGCCATGCGCCACGCCTACGTGGACCGCAACAGCTACCTGGGCGACCCCGACTTCGTGAAAAACCCGCTCGATCGCCTGCTCGACAAGGGCTACGCCGAGAAGATCCGCGCCGTCATCGACCCGAAGAAGGCCGGCGTCTCGAAGGACATCAAGCCCGGCGTCGCGCCGCATGAAGGCAGCAACACCACCCACTACTCGATCGCCGACAAGTGGGGCAACGCGGTCTCGGTGACCTACACGCTGAACGACTGGTTTGGCGCCAAGGTCACGGCCGCCAAGACCGGCGTGCTGCTGAACGACGAGATGGACGACTTCACCTCGAAGGTGGGCGTGCCCAACCTCTACGGCCTGGTGCAGGGCGAGGCCAACAAGATCGAGCCGGGCAAGCGCCCGCTGAGCTCGATGAGCCCGACCATCGTGTCCAAGGACGGCAAGCCGGTGATGGTGGTCGGCACGCCGGGCGGCAGCCGCATCATCACCGCGGTGATGCTGACCATGATCAACGCCATCGACTACGGCATGAACGTGCAGGAAGCCGTCGACGCACCGCGCTTCCACCAGCAATGGCTGCCCGACGTCACCAACGTCGAGACCTACGCACTGAGCCCCGACACGCGCAAGATCCTGACCGACATGGGCCACAACCTGGGCGTGCCGCAGCCGGCCAACCACCTGGCGGCGATCATCGTCGGTGCGCCGTCGCTGGGCGGCAAGCCGGTCGGCAACAACCGCTTCTACGGCGCCAACGACCCGCGCCGCAATACGGGCCTGGCGGCAGGCTACTGATCCTGCGGCAAACTCGAAGGCGGTCGTGCCCTTGACGGCGCGGCCGCTTTTTTCATTTCCCATGCACCTGCAAGACATCCTATTCACCCAGGGCTTCGGCACGCGCCGCGTGTGCGCGGGCCTTGTCCAGCAAGGCCTCGTGACCATCGACGGCAAGGCGGTGATCGACCCCTTCGCCGATCTCGACCCCGAGGGCCTTCAGTACACAGTGCAGGGCACCCCGTGGGCGTACCACGAGAAGGCCTACCTGATGCTGCACAAGCCGGCCGGCACCGAGTGCTCGCAGAAGCCGTCGACCTATCCGAGCATCTACACGCTGCTGCCGTCGCCGCTGCGCCTGCGTCCCAACAAGGGGGCGGTGCAAGGCGTGCAGGCCATCGGCCGGCTCGATCAGGACACCACCGGCCTGCTGCTGCTGACCGACGACGGCCAGTTCATCCACAAGATGGGCTCGCCCAAGCACCACGTGCCCAAGGTCTACGAGGTGACCGCCAAGCATCCGGTGGACGAGGCGCAGATCGCGAAGCTGCTGGCCGGCGTGGTGCTCGACGACGACCCGAAGCCGGTGCGTGCGGCTGCCTGCGAGTCCGACAGCCCGCTGCACCTGCGGCTCACGCTCACCGAGGGCAAGTACCACCAGGTCAAGCGCATGCTGGCGGCGGTCGGCAACCGGGTCGAGGGGCTGCACCGCTCGCGCATTGGCGACCTGGTGCTGCCCGCCGACCTCGCTCCGGGGCAGTGGCGCTGGCTGACCACCGCGGAGGTGGCTGCCCTGCGCGCGCCGGCCAAGCCCGCGAAACCGGCGGCATAGAGGGAAAAATAGGGAGAAAGCGGGAGAAAGGGCGCGTTCGCAGTCAGCCGGCCTTAAGCGCGGGCCGTTAACATTCCTAACTCTCTCTCGGAACCTTCCCTTGCGACTCCCTGCCCGACCGAACGGCCGCATCGCGGCCTTCCTGTTCTCCTGCCTGACAGCCCTGGCGGCATTCCCCGCCGCCGCCGCGCCGGCCGAACCGCCCCCGATCTTCGTGCTCAACTCGCTGGACGCCAATGTGAGCGTCATCAATCCGGTCGACTGGACCGAAAAGCAGCGCATTCCCACCGGCAAGGAGCCGCACCACATCTACATGACGCCCGACGAGAAGTCGGTCATCGTGGCCAATTCGGCGGGCGACTCGCTTACATTCCTCAACCCCCGCACGGCGGAAGTGCAGCGCGTGGTCTACGGCATCATCGATCCGTACCAGCTGCAGTTTTCGCGCGACATGAAGTGGTTCGTCACGGCCGGCAACCGCCTGAACCACGTCGACGTCTATCGCTGGGACGGCAAGGACCTGAAGCTGGCCAAGCGCATCGCCAGCGGCAAGACGCCCAGCCATATCTGGATCGACAACACCAGCACCATCGCCTACGTGACGATGCAGGACAGCGACGAGATGATCGCCGTCGACCTGCCGACGCAGACCATCAAGTGGCGTGTGGCCACTGGCACCATGCCGGCCGACATCTTCGGCGTGCACAACGACAAGACGCTGCTCGTGGGCCTGACCGGCAGCGACGGCGTGCAGGTGTTCGACGTGGCCGGCGCCGAGCCCAAGCTGGTCGGCAAGATTCCCACCGGCAAGGGCGCCCACGCCTTCCGCTCGGCCGGCGACGGCAAGAGCGTGTTCGTGAGCAACCGGGTTGCCAACACCATCAGCCGTATCGACCTGGCGACGCTGAAGGTGATCGCCACCTATCCCGTGCCGGGCGGCCCCGACTGCATGGACGTGTCGGCCGACGGCAAGACGCTCTACGTGACCTCGCGCTGGGCCAAGAAGCTCAGCGTGGTCGATCTGGCCAGCAACAAGGTCGTGCGCCAGGTCAACGTCGGCCGTTCGCCGCACGGCGTGTGGACGCTGGATCATGCGAAACGCATCTAGGCGCGCTGGCGTTGCCGCCGCTGTCTCCATGGCCGTCCTGGCGGCGGCCCTGTCGCCCGGTGCATGGGCGGCCACGGAGCCGGCCGCCTGCGAAAAGCCCGTCTATCTGACCTTCGACACCGGCCACATGGGCATCGCGCCGCTCGTGGCCGATGTGCTCAAGCGGCAGGATGTGCGCGTCACCTTCTTCGCCGCCGCCGAGCGCACCCAGACCGACGGCGACAGCCTCGACGACCACTGGGCGCCCTGGTGGAAGGCGAGGGCGGCCGAAGGCAACGAGTTCGGCTCGCACACCTACGACCACTCGTACTGGCGCGCCGACGTGAAGGGCACGCCGCCGAGCTTCCGCATCAAGCCCTCGGCCGGTCCGCAGAACGGCAAGGAGTCGACCTGGAGCGCGGCCGAGTACTGCGCCAACATCAAGAAGGCCTCCGACCGGCTGGCGGCAGTCACCGGCAAGAAGCCGCTGCCGCTGTACCGCGCGCCGGGCGGCAAGACCTCGCCCGCGCTGCTGGCCGCTGCCGAAGGCTGCGGCTACAAGTACGTGGGCTGGGCGCCGGCCGGCTTCCTCGGCGACGAGCTGCCGAGCGAGAAATTCAGCAACGCGAAGCTGCTGACGCAGGCACTCGACACCATCCGCCCCGGCGACATCCTGCTCGCGCACCTGGGCATCTGGTCGCGCAAGGATCCGTGGGCGCCGGCCAACCTCGAACCGCTGATCGTCGGCCTGAAGGCCAAGGGCTTCTGCTTCCGCACGCTGCGCCAGCATCCGGACTTCAAGGCCTGGATCGCATCCCACCCCTGAACGAGTTCTTGCCGTGATCGACTGGCTGACAGACGCTTTTTCCGCCATGCAGGGCTGGTTCTTCGAAACCGCCGTGCAGCCGCTGGTCTACGCCGTCGGCCTGGGCGGCTGGACCGAGGACGCCTTCGACGCCACCGGCTGGCTGCTGGTGGGCGTCATCCAGATCCTGGTGCTGATCGCGGTCATCGGGCCGCTGCAGCGCTGGCGTTCGGTGGAGCCGGTGGTCGACCGCCATGCGATCCGCATCGACGTGCTCTACACGCTGATCCACCGGCTCGGCCTGTTCCGGCTGGCGCTCTTCTTCACGCTGCAGCCCTTCTTCGACGACGCCCTGGGCGCGCTGCGTACGGCGGGGTGGGGCACCTTCCACCTCGACGAGGTGTGGCCCGGCGTGACCGACGTGCCGGTGGTCGCCTTCGCCATCTACCTCGTGGTGCTCGACTTCGTCGGCTACTGGATCCACCGCGGCCAGCACCAGTTCAACTGGTGGTGGGGCCTGCATTCGCTGCACCACTCGCAGCGTCAGATGACGATGTGGAGCGACGACCGCAACCACCTGCTCGACGACATCGTCCACGACACGCTGATCGTCATCGTGGCGCAGCTGATCGGCGTGGCGCCGGGGCAGTTCATCGCCTTCGTCGCCTTCACGCAGCTCAGCGAGAGCCTGCAGCACGCCAACCTGCGGCTGAGCTTCGGCGCCATCGGCGAGCGGCTGTGGATCAGCCCGCGTTTCCACCGGCTGCACCACAGCATCGGGCTGGGCCACGAATCGAACGGCCGCAGCACGCTCGGCGGCCACAACTTCGGTGTGCTGCTGCCGTGGTGGGACATGCTGTTTCGTACCGCCAACTTCGAGAACCGCTACGACCCCACCGGCATCCGCGACCAGGTCGAGCCCGGTGCCGACGGCCGCGTGCGCGAATACGGCCGGGGCTTCTGGGCCCAGCAGTGGCTCGGCCTGAAGCGAATGGTCGGTCGCGGCTGAGGGGCTCCGGCCCCTGACAGCTCCGTTCGAGGCGTTATCCTCGCTGCCTCATGCGCCTGCTCCTCGACTCCTTCTGGCGCGCGGTCGCCTATTGCATGCTGCCGCGCGTGATCGTGCTGTCGCTGCTTCCGCTGGGGCTGATGATCGTGCTGGCCTCGGTGCTCGGCTACTTCTATTGGGACGCGGCAGTGAACTGGACGCGCGGCGCGCTCGATGCCTGGCCGCTGCTGTCGAGCTTCTGGGCCTGGATCGGCCGTCTCTTCTCGGGCGACATCACTTCCGTGCTGGCCGCGCTGGTCGTGGTGTTCGCAGCCACGCCGGTGATCGTGGTGGTCTGCCTGCTGATCGTGGCCGGCCTGATGGCGCCGGCCCTGACCAAGCTGGTGGGCGCGCGGCGCTTTCCGGCGCTCGAGCAGAAGAAGGGCGCCTCGTTCTTCGGCAGCGTGGCGCGTTCGCTCGGCGTGACCATCCTGGCGCTGATCGCCCTCGTGGTGTCGATGCCGCTGTGGCTCATTCCGCCGCTGGTGCTGATCCTGCCGCCGCTCATCTGGGGCTGGCTCACCTACCGCGTGATGAGTTTCGACGCGCTGGCCGAGCATGCCAGCCCCGAGGAGCGCGCCGCGCTGTTCCGTGCGCACCGGCTGCCGCTGCTGTGCATCGGCGTGCTGTGCGGCTACCTGGGCGCCGCGCCCAGCATCGTCTGGGCCTCGGGCCTGCTGTTCGCCGCCGCATTCTTCGTGCTGGTGCCGATCGCCATCTGGATCTACACGCTGGTGTTCGCCTTCTCGGCGCTGTGGTTCGCTCATTACTGCCTCGATGCGCTCGCGCAGCTTCGCGCCCAGCGCGCGGCTGCGGAGGCTTCGGCCGTCGGTGGCGGCACGCCGGCCATCGAGGCCGACGAAGCCAGCAAGGCCGCTCTTTCCCAATGGGGTTCTCCATGACACGCGCATTCGGTCTCATCGTCGTGGGCGACGAGATCCTTTCCGGCAAGCGCGCCGACAAGCACATGGCCAAGGTCATCGAGCTGCTTGCCGCGCGCGGCCTTCAGTTGAGCTGGGCCGAATACGTGGGCGACGAGCCCGAACGCATCACGGCGGCGCTGCAACGCGCCTTCGCCTCCGGCGACATCGTCTTCTCGACCGGCGGCATCGGCGCCACGCCCGACGACCACACCCGCCAGTGCGCCGCCAAAGCGCTGGGCGTGCCGCTGGCGCTGCACCCCGAGGCCGAACTGCTGATCCGCGAGCGCATGCAGGACACGGCGCGCGAGCAGGGCCTGCCTTACGAGCCCGACCGGTCCGACAACGTGCACCGGCTCAACATGGGCGTGTTCCCGCAGGGCGCCGCGCTCATCTACAACCCGTACAACAAGATCCCGGGCTTCAGCGTAGCCGACGTGCACTTCGTGCCGGGCTTTCCCGTCATGGCCTGGCCGATGATCGAATCCGTGCTCGACGGCCGCTATGCCGACCTGTTCACCCGCGACGCCGTCGCCGAGAAGTCGGTGATCGTTTTCGGTGCCATGGAGGCCACGCTGACGCCGCTCATGCAGGCCATCGAGGCCACCCATGCCGGAATCAAGGTGTTCAGCCTGCCCAGTGTCGACCATCCGACTTACGGCCGGCACATCGAGCTGGGCGTGAAGGGCAGTCCCGACCGGCTCGATGCCGCCTACGCCCAGCTGATCGAAGGGCTGCACAGCTTTGATGCCAAGCTTGGCCCTGAATTGGTGCGTTAAAAACGATTGCACCAAAATAGTGAATTCCCGCCTTTATTTGGGTTCCGCAGCGGCCACCGAAGCCTCATCGAACGAGGTGACAATGGCACAGAAACTGCATCCCACGTCCCTGTATTCCTAACCACCATCCAACTCAGGAGAAACTGATGGCAAAGACCGTCGCCGATGTACTCAAGCTCGTCAAGGAAAACGAGGTCAAGTTCGTCGACTTCCGCTTCACCGATACCCGCGGCAAAGAGCAGCACGTGACCGTGCCGGTCTCGGCTTTCGATGAAGACAAATTCACCTCGGGCCACGCATTCGACGGCTCGTCCATCGCCGGCTGGAAGGGGATCGAAGCTTCGGACATGCAGCTCATGCCCGACCCCAACACCGCCAACATCGACCCCTTCTTCGAAGAAACGACGCTGATCCTGACCTGCGACGTGATCGATCCCGCCGACGGCAAGGCCTACGAGCGCGATCCGCGTTCGCTCGCCAAGCGCGCCGAGGCATACATGAAGGCATCGGGCCTGGGCGACACCGCCTTCTTCGGTCCGGAACCCGAATTCTTCGTGTTCGACGGCGTGCGCTGGAAGAACGACATGTCGGGCTGCTTCGTGAAGATCGAATCCGAAGAAGCCTCGTGGAACACCGACAAGGAATACGAGCACGGCAACACCGGTCACCGTCCCGCAGTCAAGGGCGGCTACTTCCCGGTTCCCCCGGTCGACAGCTTCCAGGACATGCGCTCGGAAATGTGCCTGGTGCTCGAATCGCTCGGCATCCCGGTCGAAGTGCATCACCATGAAGTGGCCAACGCCGGCCAGATGGAACTCGGCACCAAGTTCAGCACGCTGGTCCAGCGCGCCGACTGGGTCCAGCTGCAGAAGTACGTGATCCACAACGTGGCCCACGCTTACGGCAAGACCGCCACCTTCATGCCCAAGCCCATCGTCGGCGACAACGGCTCCGGCATGCACGTGCACCAGTCGGTCTGGAAGGACGGCAAGAACCTGTTCGCAGGCGACGGCTACGCAGGTCTCTCGGACTTCGCCCTGCACTACATCGGCGGCATCATCAAGCACGCCCGTGCCCTGAACGCCATCACGAACCCCGGCACCAACAGCTACAAGCGCCTGGTGCCCGGCTTCGAAGCCCCGGTGAAGCTGGCCTACTCGGCCAAGAACCGCTCGGCCTCGATCCGCATCCCGTTCGTGGCCAACCCGAAGGGCCGCCGCGTCGAAGCGCGCTTCCCCGATCCGCTGATGAACCCGTACCTGGGCTTCGCCGCGCTGCTGATGGCCGGTCTCGACGGCGTGGAAAACAAGATCCATCCGGGCGAAGCCGCCAGCAAGGACCTGTACCACCTGCCGCCGGAAGAAGACGCGCTGATCCCGACCGTCTGCCACAGCCTCGACCAGGCCCTGGAATACCTGGACAAGGACCGTGCGTTCCTGACCAAGGGCGGCGTGTTCACCGATGCCTACATCGACGCGTACATCGAACTGAAGATGCAGGAAGTCACGCGCTTCCGCATGGCGACGCACCCCGTCGAGTTCGACATGTACTACTCGCTGTAATTGGGCTCGCCCCCAGGCTGCGCGCACTTCGTGTAGCTTCGCCTACCCCCTACCGGGGGCGATACCTGCGGCCCGGCGGAGCCGGTTCCGCGGTATCTCTCGCAGGGGGCAGGGCCTGGTGTAAGCCTGATGGGTTATGGAAGGACGGCCTGGCCGTCCTTTTTCTTTGGGGTGGAACATCTGGTCACTATTGCCGTCGAATTGCACGAAAATGCCCCTTTGTCGCCGCTCTCCACCGATACACATGAAGACTGCTTCCCTCATTTTTCTGGCCGGTTCACTGATCGCGCTGCCGGCGCTCGCGCAGGAGCGTGTCTGGCGTTGCGGCAACGAGTACACCAACAACGCCACCATCGCCCAGCAGAAGGGCTGCAAGGTCATGGAAGGCGGCAACGTCACGGTGGTGCAGGGCACGAAGTCTTCGGGCGGCGGTTCTGCTTCGTCGTCGGCTGGCTCTTCCGCGGCGCGTTCGCCGGCAGGCAGCCCGCGCGTGGAAGGCGTCGACCAGCGTGCCCGTGACGGCGAGGCGCGTTCGGTGCTCGAGGCCGAGCTCAAGAAGGCCGAGGCGCGCCAGGCCGAGCTGCAGAAGGAATACAACAACGGCGAGCCCGAGAAGCAGGGCAGCGAAGGCCGCAACTACCAGAAGTACCTGGATCGCGTCGCCGAAATGAAGGCCGAGCTGGCTCGCAACGAGAGCGACATCGCCGGCATCCGCCGCGAAATCGGCCGCCTGCCGAACAAGCAGCAGCCCCAGTAAGACGTCATGGTGTTCGGGAAGAAGGCGGCCGGCGCCAACTCGCGCTTCCAGTCCTTCGACCTGCTGTCCACGATGATCGCCGTGGTCAACAGCAACGGCTCCGTGCTGTTCGCCAACGCAGGCCTCGAAGACGCACTGGGCACCTCGCGCCGCACGCTCGAGGGCTCGCAGTTCGGCGCATGCTTCCATGAGCCGCAGGTGCTGCGCACCGCCATCGACGGCGCGAGCAGCAACGACTTCGCCACGCTGCGCTACGAGGCCTTCCTGCGTCGCGTGAACCACGAGCTGATGCCGGTGCAGGTGTCCCTCGCGCACGGCGAGAAGAAGGGCGAGCTCATCATCGAGATGTCGCCGCTCGAGCAGCAGGTGCGACAGGACCGCGAGGAGCGTCTCATCGACCAGGCGCAGGCCAACAAGGAGCTCATCCGCAACCTCGCGCACGAGATCAAGAACCCGCTGGGCGGCATCCGCGGTGCGGCGCAGCTGCTGCAGATGGAGGTCGAGTCGCGCGACCTCATCGAATACACCCAGGTCATCATCCACGAGGCCGACCGGCTGCAGACGCTGGTCGACCGTCTATTGGCACCGCACCGCCGCCCGCACGTGGTGGGCGACGTCAACATCCACGAGGTGTGCGAGCGGGTGCGCTCGGTCATCCTGGCGGAGTTTCCGCGCGACCTGCACATCGAGCGAGACTTCGACGTCTCGATTCCCGAGTTCCGCGGCGACCGCGAGCAGCTCATCCAGGCCACGCTCAACATCGCGCACAACGCGGCGCAGGCGCTGGCCGAGCGCCGCGCGGCGGGCGATGCGCAGATCACTTTCAAGACGCGGGTGGCCCGCCAGGTGATCTTCAACAAGCAGTGGTATCGATTGGCATTGGAATTGCATGTAATCGACAATGGACCGGGTGTGCCGGACACGATCAAGGACCGCATCTTCTATCCGCTCGTATCGGGCAGGGAAGGCGGGACCGGGCTGGGATTGACGCTCGCACAAACTTTTGTGCAACAGCATCACGGCGTGATCGAGTGCGACAGCGTCCCGGGCCGAACCGATTTCAAGATATTGATACCGCTGCCCTAGCGCAGCCACCGGCAACAGAGGAGATGCATGAAGCCGATCTGGATAGTTGATGACGACCAATCGATTCGCTTCGTGCTCGAGAAGGCTCTGCTGCGCGAAGACCTGCCCACGCGCAGTTTCACCAACACGCGCGAGGTGTTGGCAGCACTCGAACAGGCCGCCGACGACGATCAACTCGCGCCACAGGTGCTGGTGAGCGACATCCGCATGCCCGGCGGCTCCGGGCTCGACCTGCTCGACAAGATCAAGGCCCTGCATCCGGGCCTGCCCGTCATCATCATGACGGCGTTTTCCGACCTCGACAGTGCCGTCTCGGCCTTCCAGGGCGGCGCCTTCGAATATCTGCCCAAGCCTTTCGACCTGCCGCGCGCGGTCGAGCTCATCCGCCGCGCCGTCGACGAGAGCCAGCGCGAGGAGGTGGCCGAGGAGCGCATGGTCGCTGCTCCCGAAATGCTGGGCCAGGCGCCCGCCATGCAGGACGTGTTCCGCGCCATCGGCAGGCTCTCGCAGAGCAACGTCACGGTGCTCATCACCGGCGAATCGGGCTCGGGCAAGGAGCTGGTGGCGCGCGCGCTGCACAAGCATTCGCCGCGTGCCAACGGGCCGTTCGTGGCCATCAACACCGCTGCGATCCCCAAGGATCTGCTGGAGAGCGAACTCTTCGGCCACGAGCGCGGCGCCTTCACCGGCGCGCAGACCATGCGCCGCGGCCGCTTCGAGCAGGCCGAGGGCGGCACGCTCTTCCTCGACGAAATCGGCGACATGCCCTTCGACCTGCAGACGCGCCTGCTGCGCGTGCTGAGCGATGGGCACTTCTATCGAGTGGGCGGCCACAACTCGGTGAAGGCCAATGTGCGCGTCATCGCCGCGACCCACCAGGACCTGGAGCAGCGCGTCAAGCTCGGCGGCTTCCGCGAAGACCTGTTCCACCGCCTCAACGTGATCCGCCTGCGCCTTCCGGCACTGCGCGAACGCGGCGAGGACGTGCCCGCGCTCACGCGCCACTTCCTGCAGGTGAGCGCGCGCCAGCTCGGCGTGGAGCCCAAGCGCATTTCCGACGCGGCCCTGGCCAAGCTCGCGGCCTTCAGCTTCCCGGGCAACGTCCGCCAGCTCGAGAACATCTGCCATTGGCTGACGGTGATGGCACCGGCACAACTGATCGAGGCGAAGGACCTGCCGCCCGAAGTGATGGCTGTCGGTGTCGGCATCGGTGCCGAAGCTCATGCGGCACCCGAGGCGTCGGTGGCCGCCGCGCCGGCTGCGTTTGTTCAGCCCACGGCATCGCTGCCGGTGGCAGGCGGTGAATCGTTGCCCGCCGCGCATGCGGTCTCCGAGCATGTCGACACCCACGCCCATGCTGGCACCGTCAGCGGCTGGGAGAGCGGCCTGGAGGCCGAAGCCCAGGCATTGCTGGCGGCCGGCCGCACCGACGTGTGGGACGTGCTCTCGCGCCGCTTCGAGTCGAGGCTGATCCTCACCGCGCTCGCCAACACGCGAGGCCGTCGCATCGAGGCCGCGCAGAAGCTCGGCATAGGCCGCAACACCATCACCCGGAAGATCCAGGAACTCGGCATCGAATGAAAAAGGCCCCTCAGGGCCTTTTTCAATTCAGGGGCTGCGCTAGCGGCTTCGTTGTCCCAGGGTGAGCGAATCGATCTGGAACTTGTCGCTCCGGTCCCAGAGCCAGGTGTCGACGTAGGTGTGGCCGCCCAGCTTGCCCGGATTGGGCAGGGGAGACGCGGCCTTGATCAGCTCCGCGATCATCGGCGGCACTTCGGGCGCATGGCTGGGCGTGCGGCTGAAGGTGACGTTGACCACGTTGCCCGCCGCGTCGATGTCGGTCTCCACCACCACTACGGCATATACCAGTGGCGGGATCTTCCCCTTGTAGATGCGGTTCGCGTACTTGTTGTAGAGGTGGCGCGCGCCGATCTTGCGGTAGGCCCGTACCACGGGCGTCTGCGCCGTGATGAGCCGTACCGTCGGCACCTCGCGGTTGCCGGGCGCGGTTTCGCCGGTGGGCGAGGTCGCCGTGCCCTTGTCGCCTTCTTCCGTCTTGTCGGCCGGCTTGAGCAGCGAGCACGCCGCGAGCGACAGTGCCACCGCAACGACCGCCAGGTTGCGGCCGGTCCGAAGGAGCGTCGAGCGCATGGGTTCAGCCGCCCCGGTCGAGGTCGAGCACCACCGGCGCATGGTCGCTCGGCTTTTCCCACTTGCGCGGCACGCGGTCGACGATGGAGCCCTTCACGTGAGGCACCAGCGGCTCGCTCACCAGGATGTGGTCGATGCGCAGCCCGCGGTTCTTTTGGTAGCCCAGCATGCGGTAGTCCCACCAGGAGTAGCTCTTCTCGGGTTGGTCGAACATGCGGAAGCTGTCCTTCAGGCCCAGGTCGAGCAGCGCCTTGAAGTGGTTGCGTTCCTCGGTCGTGTGATGGATCGTTTCCTTCAGGCCGACGGGGTCGAAGCTGTCGCGGTCTTCGGGCGTGATATTGAAGTCGCCCAGCAGCACGAGGTCGGGGTTGTCCGCAAGCTCCTTGCGCAGCGAGTCGCGCAGCGCGTCGAGCCACTTCATCTTGTATTCGAACTTGTCGGTGCCCGGCGCCTGGCCATTCACGAAGTAGCCGTTGACCACGCGCAGCGGACCCGAGGGCGTGTCGACCGTGGCAGCGATCACGCGCGACTGCTCGTCGGTGAAGCCGGCAATGTTCTTCACCACGTCGCGCACCGGCGCGAGGCTCAGGATGGCGACGCCGTTGTAGGTTTTCTGGCCGAACACCGCGGCCTCGTAGCCGGCCGACTTGAGAACGTCGAGCGGGAATTTGTCGTCCGTCATCTTGAGCTCCTGCAGGCAGAGCACGTCGACCGGGTTGGCGGCGAGCCAGTCGAGCACATGCTGCAGGCGTGCGGTGAGGGAGTTGACGTTCCAGGTGGCTATGCGCAAGTGATTCTCCAGGGGGTGATTGCGCCGATTTTTATCAGCGATGAATCGGTTCTTCCGATTTTCGGCCGTCCGGCTTTGTATCCGGTTGTCGCTTTCCCCCGTCGTGGATGCCCCCGGGGAAGAGCAGGACTGCCGCCGGCATGGTGCCACACGCGACGGACAGTCCACCGGGGATGCTCAGCGCAGCAGCCCTTTCTCGTACCAGCCCCTGGACCGGTTCACGACGGCGACGACGGCCAGCATGACCGGCACTTCGATGAGCACGCCGACGACCGTGGCCAGCGCGGCGCCCGACTGGAAGCCGAACAGGCTGATGGCCGTCGCGACGGCGAGCTCGAAGAAGTTGCTCGCGCCGATGAGCGCGGACGGCCCGGCGACGCAATGCTCGACGCCGAGCTTGCGGTTCAGCAGGTAGGCGAGCCCCGAGTTCAGGACGACCTGGCACAGGATCGGAACGGCCAGCAGTGCGATCACGAGCGGCTGCGCGATGATCGCCTCGCCCTGGAATGCGAACAGGAGCACCAGCGTCAGCAACAGCGCGCCGATGGACCAGCGGCCGAGCCGGGCGCCCACGGCCTGCAGGTGCGCCTGGCCCTTCTTCAGGAGCTGCCGGCGCAGCGCCTGGGCGATGACGACCGGAACCAAGATGTAGAGCCCCACCGAGATCAGCAGCGTGGCCCACGGCACCGTGATCGACGACAGCCCCAGCAGGAGCGCCACCAGCGGCGCGAACCCCACGACCATCAGCGCATCGTTGAGCGCGACTTGCGACAGCGTGAAGTACGGATCGCCGCGGCAGAGCTGGCTCCAGACGAAGACCATGGCGGTGCAGGGCGCCGCGGCGAGCAGGATCAGGCCGGCCACGTAGCTGTCGAGCTGGTCCGCGGGCAGCAGCGGCGCGAATGCGTGGCGGATGAAAAGCCAGCCCAGCAGCGCCATAGAGAACGGCTTGACGCCCCAGTTGATCGCCAGCGTCACGCAGATGCCGCGCCAATGCGCCTTGACCTGTCCCAAGGCCCCGAAGTCGATCTTCAGGAGCATCGGCACGATCATCACCCAGATGAGCAGGCCCACCGGCAGGTTGACCTTGGCGACTTCAAGGCGTGCCACTGCCTGGAACGCTGCCGGAAACCATTGGCCCAGGGCCACGCCCGCGACGATGCACAACCCCACCCACACGGTGAGATAGCGCTCGAAGCCGCCTATCGAAGGCGGCGCGGCGGTTGGGTCCGCGTGGTGCGGTGCGATGGACGACATCGCGCTTCAGGACCTGGCCAGTTCGCGGGCGGTTGCCTGCAGCACCATCCGGTCGAGACTGGCTGCCGGCAGGTTCACCAGCAGGTCCAGGCGGTGGCGGATGGCGTGCAGGGTCCGGCGGAAGGCTTCGCGTTTGCGGTCGTCGTCGCCCGCGACCTCGGAGGGATCGGGGTAGCCCCAGTGCGCCGTGGCCGGTTGCCCGGGCCAGTAGGGGCAGGCCTCGCCCGCCGCGTTGTCGCACACTGTGACGACGAGGTCCATGCGGGGCGCATCCGGCTTTCCGAACTCGTCCCAGCTCTTGCTGCGCAGGCCCGAGGTGTCGATGCCCGCCTTGCGCAGCACCTCGATGGCCATCGGGTTGGGCTGCTGATTCGCGCGTGGGCTGCTGCCGGCCGAGTAGGCCTTGAAACGCCCGGCGCCGATGTCGTTCAGTACCGCTTCGGCGAGGATGCTTCGGGCGGAGTTGTGCGTGCAAAGGAAGAGCACGTTGAGCGGGGTTGTGTTGGTGTCGGTCATGGGACGAGGCTTTTCTTCGTTGTTCAGCAGCAGGCGCCGGCCTTGCCGGGCGCGACACTGCAGGCTGCGGCTTGTTCGCGCGGCTTGCCGTGGACGGGTACCGAGTCGAGCGTGCGGTAGTGCTCCCAGGCGATGCCCTGCGGGTCGGTCACCCAGTGCTTCTCGCTGCGCGCGTAGCAGCACCGGGTTTCGCCTTCGTCGAGCAGCGACCGGTCGGCCTGCTCGGCGCGCGAGCGCAGCTCCTGCAGTTCGCCCTCGTCCTCGGCCTGGATGCCGAGGTGGTCGATGCCCTTGCCGTTTCCGAAGGTCGAGATGGCGAAATTCACGCGCGGGTCTTCGAGCATCCACTTCGCGTAGTCCGCCTCGACGCGTGCGGGTTCCGCGGCGAACAGGCGGGAATAGAACGCAATGCTCCGCTCCAGGTCGTCGACATGCAGGTGAACGTGGAATCGCTTCATGGGGTTGCTCCTTGGCTGTTGCAGGACTTGGCTTTGTCGTCCACGGCGCAGGCGGCGCCGGCGCAGCAGTTCTCGGTGAGGAAGCCCAGCAGTGCATTCATCTGCCCGAACTCAGCGCGGTAGACCAGGTTGCGGCCGTTGCGCTCCTGCGTGATGAGGCCGGAGTTCGTCAGCTCCTTCAGGTGGAACGACAGGCTGGTGGCCGGCACGCCCATCGCTTCCACCAACGCCCCGGGCGTCAGGCCCTCGGGGCCGGCCACGACGAGGGCGCGAAAGACGCGAAGGCGCAGGGGCTGGGCAAGCGCTGCGAGGGATTGAATGACTTTTGATTCTTCCATGATTCGAGAATATTTGAATTATCGAAGAGATGCAAGCCCCAAAAAGATTCCGGCTCCCTTCGCACCCTCCTGGAGGGTGCGCGATGGCGCAAGCTAGGCTGCCCCTGCCGCGGCTCCCGCCATGAAGAGTTCCAGGCAGAGCGGAGAAGCCAGCCGTGGCGCCGGCGCCGGCTCGCTCGCATGCTCCGACAGCATGGCCTTGCCGACGGTGTGCAGGCCGCGCGCGACGGCGATCGGAGCCAGGCCGGCGCGCAACTGCCCGTGACCATGGGCGATCGTCATGACGCGACCCAGGCGCTGGATGGTTCGGGCCATCGTCTCTTCCAGTTGCGCCAGGGAGGCCGCGCCGAGCTCCGATCGCACGCCGTGGCCCAGCACCAGCTGCACCTGCTGCCATTGGCGTGTAGTGCCCACGCATCGCTCCATCTGTTGCCACAGCTGCAGGCGCAACAGCCGAAGCGGCTGCGGATGCCGGCAATAGCTCTCGATGTCCGCTCCGATGTCGAGCGGCCACTCGAGCCCGGAGATCACTTCCGAGACCAGCGAGGGCTTGTCCGCGAAGTGCCAGTACACGGCGCCGCGCGTCACCCCGGCGCAGGCGGCCACGTCCTCCAGGGTGGTCGCGCGCACGCCGCGCCCGGCAAATGCAGCCAGCGCCGCTTCGACGATCCGCGCGCGCGTGAGCTGTGCTTCAGACTTGGTCTGCCGGGCCACGAGCTGCCCTCATGGCGTCGCCCGGGAGTTCTTTTCGGAAGGCGCCTCGGCCACGGGAATGGACGCGCCCGTGGACTCGTTCCACCCTCCACCCAGCGTCTTGTAGAAGGTCACGAGGTTGGTGAAGCGCGACAGCCGGGTGCCGATCAGGTCCTGCTGGGCGGCGTAGAGCGAGCGCTGCGAGTCGAGCACGCTGAGGTAGCTGTCCACGCCGCGCCGGAAGCGCGCGTCCGACAGCCGGTAGCTCTCCGCCGTCGCGTTCACCAGCGACTGCTGCGCATCGAGCTGGCGCCCGAGCGTGTTGCGTTGCGCCAGCGCGTCCGAGACTTCGCGGAATGCGGTCTGGATCGCCTTCTCATACTGCGCCACCGAGATGTCGCGGCTCACCGTGGCGATCTTCAGGTTCGCGCGGTTGGCGCCGCCATCGAAGATCGGCAGCGAGACCTGCGGCGCGAAGCTCCAGCTGCCCGAGCCACTCTTGAACAGGCCCGAGAGTTCGCTGCTCGACGTACCGGCCGACGCGGTGAGGCTGATGCGCGGATAGAAGGCTGCGCGCGCAGCACCGATGTAGGCATTGGCCGCCTTGAGGTCGCGCTCTGCCTGCAGGATGTCGGGGCGGCGCTGCAGCAGCTCCGAGGGCAGCCCCGGCGGAATGGTGGCCAGCGGATTCGCGGCCGCCGTCGTGCCGTCGGGCAGGGCTTGCGGCAGCAGTTCTTCCGGCACCTCGGTGCCCACCAGCAGCACCAGCGCATTGCGGTCCTGCGCGACTTGCGCGGTGTAGCGCTCGACATCCACGCGCGCCGTGTCCACGCTGGTCTGCGCCTGGCTCAACGTGAGCGCCGAGGCTGCGCCAAGTTCGAAACTGCGCTGGTTGAGGCGATAGGAGTCGCTCTGACTCTGCAGCGTGTCGCGCGCGAGCTTCAGCCTGTCCTGGTCGGCGGCGAGCGTGAGATAGCTGGTCGCCACTTCGGCCACCAGGCTGATCTGCGTGCTGCGGCGTGCTTCCGACGTCGACAGGAACTGCTGCAGCGCCTGCTCGCTCAGGCTGCGCACGCGGCCGAACAGGTCGATCTCGTAGGAGCTGAATCCGAGCGATGCGCTGTACTGGCGCGTCGTGGCGGTGTCGCCCGAGAAGGTGCCGCTGCTGCTCCCGCTGGCACTCGCGTTCACGGTGGGGAAGAGTGCGGCGTCCTGCACCCGGTACTGGGCGCGGGCCTTCTCGATGTTGAGCACCGCCACGCGCAGGTCCCGGTTGTTGGCAAGGCTCATCTCGATCACGCGCTGCAGCGACGGATCGGTGAAGACATCGCGCCAGCCGAGGTCGGCCACGGGCGTGGATGCGGGGCCGTCAGCGTCCGTGTCGCCGGAGAACCTTCCGGCAACGGGTGCCGCGGGCTGCTGGTAGGCGGGCATCAGGCTGCAGCCGGCCATCAGGGCTGCGAGCGCGAGCGGTGTAAAGCGGAACAGGTTCATGACAGACACCTCAGGATGCGGCCGCAGCCGGTTGCGCATGCGCGGCGGGGGCGGAGGGGCCGCCCTTGAAGAGGCCGCGCACCAGCACGAAGAAAAGCGGCACGAAGAAGATCGCGAGCACGGTGCCCGACAGCATGCCGCCGATCACCGCCGTGCCCAGCGCGTGCTGCGCGCCGGCTCCCGCGCCGCTGCCCAGCACCAGCGGCAGCACGCCGAGGATGAAGGCCAGCGACGTCATGAGAATGGGGCGCAGGCGAAGGCGCGCCGCTTCCAGTGCCGATTCGACGAGTCCCTTGCCCTGCGCGTGCAGGTCCTTCGCGAACTCGACGATCAGGATGGCGTTCTTCGACGCGAGCCCGATGGTGGTGAGCAGGCCCACCTGGAAGTACACGTCGTTCATCTTCCACGTCAGGATCGCGCCGACCAGCGCGCCGAGCACGCCGAGCGGCACCACCAGGATCACCGAGAACGGGATGGCCCAGCTCTCGTAGAGCGCTGCGAGGCACAGGAACACGATCAGGATCGACAGTGCGTACAGCAGGCCGGTTTGCCCGCTGGACGCCTTCTCCTGGCGCGACAGGCCGGTCCATTCGTAGCCGATGCCCGGCGGCAATTGCGCGACCGCCGCCTCGACGATGGCGAGCGCGTCGCCGCTCGATGCGGCTCCCGGCATCGCCATGCCCAGGATCTCGACGGAGGGAACCCCGTTGTAGCGCTCCAGGCGGGGCGAGCCCGAACTCCAGCCGGCCTTGGAGAAGGAGGTGAAGGGCACCATCGTCCCGGCGCTGTTGCGCACGTACCAGCGGTCGATGTCCTCGGGCAGCATGCGGTACTGCGCATCGGACTGCAGCATCACCTTCTTCACGCGTCCCTTGTCGATGAAGTCGTTGACGTAGCTGCTGCCCCAGGCGGCCGAGAAGGTGTCGTTGATGTCCGACATCGAGAGGCCCTGGGCCTGCGCCTTGTGCGGATCGATCTCCAGCCTGAACTCGGGCGTGTCCTCCAGGCCGTTGGGGCGCACGGCCACCAGGCGCTTGTCCTTCGACAGCGTGCCGAGCAACTGGTTGCGCGCCTGCATCAGCGCCTCGTGGCCGAGGTTGGCGCGGTCCTGCAGCATCAGGTCGAAGCCGGTGGCGTTGCCGAGTTCGGCGACGGCCGGCGGCGCGAAGGCGAACACCTTCGCGTCGCGGATCGTGTTGAAGAAGGCGCCGGCCTTCGCCGCCACGCCCGTCACGCTCAGCGCCTCGCCCTTGCGTTCGTCCCAGGGCTTGAGCTTGATGAAGGCGAAGCCCGTGTTCTGCCCGCTGCCCGCGAAGCTGAAGCCGGCCACGGTGAAGAGGCCCGAGACGGCGTCCTTCTGGTCGACCAGGAAGTGATGCTCCACCTGGCGAACGACTTCCTCGGTGCGCGCGTTCGTCGCGCCCGGCGGCAGCTGCACCAGCGCGAACATCGTGCCCTGGTCCTCGTCGGGCAGGAAGCCCACCGGCAGCTTCATGAAGCCGAACACCACCACCGCCAGCAGCACCGAGTACAGCACCATATAGCGCCAGCCCTTGCCGACCATGTGCCGCACGATGCCCTGGTAGCGACGGTTGCCGCGGTCGAAGCTGCGGTTGAACCAGCCGAAGAAGCCGGTGCTCGCCATCGCGTGGCCCTTGGGCACCGGCTTGAGCAGCGTTGCGCACAGGGCCGGCGTGAGCACCAGCGCCACCAGCACCGACAGCGTCATCGCCGAGACGATGGTGATCGAGAACTGCCGGTAGATCACGCCCGTGGAGCCGCCGAAGAAAGCCATCGGCACGAACACGGCAGCCAGCACCAGGGCCACGCCCACCAGCGCGCCGGTGATCTGCCCCATCGACTTGCGCGTGGCCTCCCTGGGCGAAAGGCCTTCCTCGGTCATCACGCGCTCGACGTTCTCGACCACCACGATCGCGTCGTCCACCAGCAGGCCGATGGCGAGCACCATCGCGAACATCGTCAGCGTGTTGATGGTGAAGCCGAAGGCCGCGAGCACGCCGAAGGTGCCCAGCAGCACCACCGGCACCGCGATGGTGGGGATCAGCGTGGCGCGGAAGTTCTGCAGGAAGAGATACATCACCAGGAACACCAGCACCACGGCCTCGATGAGCGTGCGCACCACTTCCTCGATGGAGATCCGCACGAAGGGCGTCGTGTCGTAGGGCTTCTGTACCTTCATGCCCTGCGGGAAGAACTTCTCGAGCTCCGCCACCCGCGCGTCGACGGCCTTGACGGTGTCGAGCGCATTCGCGCCCGCGGCCAGCTTGATGGCCAGGCCGGCGGCCGGCTTGCCGTTGTAGCGGCCGACCGTGTTGTACGACTCGCTGCCGAGTTCGATGCGGGCAACGTCGCGCAGGCGCACCTGGGCGCCGTTGGTCTGCGTGCGCAGCAGGATGTCCTCGAACTCCTGCGCGGTCTTCAGGCGCGTCTGCGAGGTGATGGTCGCGTTGATCTGCTGGTTGCCGGCTGCCGGCATGCCGCCGAGCTGGCCGGCCGACACCTGCGCGTTCTGCGCAGTGATCGCGTTCTTCACGTCCAGCGGCGTGAGGCTGAAGTTGGCGAGCTTGTTCGGGTCGAGCCACACGCGCATCGCGTACTGCGAACCGAAGAGGGTGGTGTCGCCCACGCCTTCGACGCGGCTGATGGCTTCCTGCACGTTCGCTGCCACGTAGTCCGACAGGTCGGAGCCGTTCATGCTGCCGTCTTCCGAGGTGAAGGCCAGCACATTGAGGAAGTTGGTGGCCGACTTCGTGACGGTCACGCCCTGCTGCTGCACTTCCTGCGGCAGCAGCGGCGTGGCCAGCGAGAGCTTGTTCTGCACCTGCACCTGCGCGGTGTCCGGATCGGTGCCGTTGTCGAAGGTGAGCGTGATGGTGACCGAGCCCGACGATTCGCTGGTCGATGCCATGTAGCTCAGGCGGTCCAGCCCCTTCATCTTCTGCTCGATGACCTGGGTGACGGTGTCCTCCAGCGTCTTGGCGGACGCGCCGGGGTAGTTGGCGGTGATCGCGACGGCGGGCGGCGCGATGCTCGGGTACTGCGCGATCGGCAGCGTGGCGATGGACATTGCGCCGCCCAGCATCACGATGATGGCGAGCACCCACGCGAAGATGGGGCGGTCGATGAAGAAGCGTGCCATGACGGTCTCTCGTGATCGATCAGTTCGCCGTGCTGGCGGGCGCGGCCGGGGCGGCCTTGGCCGTTTCGGTGCTGCCGGCCTTCGGCTTGGGGTTCCACTGCACCGTCTTCACCTCGATGCCCGGCGCCGCGCGCTGCTGTCCGTCCACCACGAGCTGGTCGCCGGCCTGCAGGCCGCCGCGCACCAGCCACTGGTCGCCGATGGCGCGTTCGGTCTCGAGCGTGCGCCGCTGCAGCTTGTGCTGGGCGTCGACCACGAAGGCCGTCGGCTTTCCGGTGCTGTCGCGCGACACGGCCTGCTGCGGGACCAGCAGCGCCTGCTCCTTCACGCCTTCCTGCAGCACCGCGCGCACGTACATGCCGGGCAGCAGGTCCGCATTCGGGTTGGGGAACACGGCGCGCAGCGTGATGGCGCCGGTGTTCTGGTCCACGGTCACGTCCGAGAACTCCAGCTTTCCTTCGAGCGGATAGGCGCTGCCGTCTTCCAGCAGCAGCCGCACCTTCGCGGCATTGGCACCGCTCTTCTGCAGGTCGCCGCGCGCCATGGCCTGCTTGAGCTGGAGCATCGCGGCGCTGGGTTGCGTCACGTCGACGTAGATCGGGTCGAGCTGCTGGATGGTTGCCAGCGCGGTCGACTGGCTGGCCGTGACCAGCGCACCGGGCGTCACCGACGACTTGCCGATGCGCCCCGAGATCGGCGCGTCGATGCGCGCGTAGGCGAGGTTGATGCGGCTCGTTTCCACATTGGCCTTGGCCGCGGCAACGTCGGCCTCGCCCTGCTGCAGCGAAGCGGCCGCGTCGTCGTAGTCCTGCTGGCTCACGGCCTTGATGGCGACCAGTTCCTTGTAGCGCTCGGCCTTGAGCCGCGTGGTGCCGAGGCTGGCCTGCGCCTTCGCCAGCGCGGCGACGTTGCTGTCGTAGGTCGCCTGGTAGGTGGCGGGATCGATCTGGTAGAGCGCCTCGCCGGCCTTCACGTCGCTGCCCTCGCGGAACTTGCGCGATTTCACGATGCCGCCGACCTGCGGGCGCACGTCGGCGATGAGGAAGGGCACGGTGCGCCCGGGCAGCTCGGTCGTGATGGCCACGCGCTGCGGCTGCAGCGTGACGACGCCGACCTCGGGCGTGCCGGGGGCCGGCGGCGGTCCGCCCGGCGGCTTGCCGCACGCGACGAGCATGAGGGTGGATGCGATGGCCGCTGCGAAGGTCAGGCCGTAGGTGAGAGGGGGGCGCATTGCGGTTCTCCAGGGAAAACGACCGGACGCTGATGGGTACAGTCGGCGTTTAAATAGACAGTGCTGTACTGAAATGTATTTTGACTTCAGGAGGCTGTCAATTAAAATAGTCAGGCGTGTATAGAAATAAGGAGGCACACGGTATGCGGGTGAAGACCGAAGCGAAGCGCGATGCCATCGTCCAGGTGGCATCGGAAGTCTTCAGGGAACTGGGGTTCGAGGGAGCCTCGATGGTGGAAATCGCCGCGCGCGTGGGCGGCTCGAGGGCAACGATCTATGGCTACTTCAGCTCCAAGGAGGAACTGTTCGTCGCGGTGATCCACGACGCGGCGAAGCACCACTTCGAACCGATCTTCGCGGCGCTGGCGCAGGAAGGCGACGACGACCTCGAGCTCGTCCTGCAGCGCTTCGGCGAGAAGGTGCTCGTGGCGGTGTGCTCGCAGGAAGTCATCCAGGCGCACAGGGCGGTGATCGCCGAATCGGGCCGTACCGACATCGGACGGCTCTTCTACGAAGGTGGCCCCAAGAAGGGCGTCGCCGAACTCGCGGGCTTCCTGGAGCAGCAGATGAACAAGGGCCGGCTGCGCGCGGCCGACCCGCAGGTGGCGGCCCAGCACCTGATGGCGTTGCTGCACTCCGAGACCGTCACCCCCAGCCTGCTCGGCATCCAGGGGCCGTTGACGCGCAAGGAATTGCGCGAGGCGACGCGGCGCGCGCTGCAGGTGTTTCTCGGCGGCTATGCGCCGGCGGGCGGGGCTGCCGGGTAGCGCATTCCGGGGCGGGCCGCCTCGGCGGCCTGCCTGCAGCCTGGCTACTTCAGCCCGGCCCGCAGGAAGTTTTCGGAGGAGGGCTGCGCCAGCATGCCGTGCTTCATGCTCCATATGCACGCGCCCAGCCGCAGCAGCCTTTCCACGTTGGCGTCGTGGAACGGGTTCTGCGGATCTTCCTGCTCGATCAGGTCGGAGATGCAGGCCAGCGCATCGGTGGGCGTGAAGCCCAGGCCCGAGCGGGCCATCCCCATCACTGTCACCAGAACATCGGTCTTCTTCATTTCATCCTGCATCCGAAAGGCGGACCACATCCCCTTCAGCGCGCGCCGGCGATGAGCCGGACTTCGCTGCACAGCCGGGGGCCGTAGTCCTCGCAGCGTACCTCCAAACCGTACGCAGCGGCCCGCCGCAGCGCGAATGCGGTCACGTCGCGCAGGTAGGTGCGCCCCGGTTTGCGGCCGGCGGCGGCGCGGGCCTCGAAGTCGGCCTGGAAGTCGCGCGCCCACTCCTCGTAGAGCCTGTAGCGGTCTTCGTGGCCGTCGAGGCAACCCGCGCGGGCGAGCGTCTGGGCGATGTCGACCAGCGGAACGGTGATGGGCATGTCCTTGGGTTCACGCACGGTCCGCTCCCGTCAGAACTTGCCGAGCACGTTCAGGAACCAGCCCTTGCTGCGGTAGCTCATGTCGGTGAGGTTGTCGGAGTAGTCGGTGAAGTTGTAGCCGATGCCCACCTTCAGGTTCTCGTTGACGTGGTAGTACGCGGCGGTGACCCAGCCGCTCTTGCGGTCCTTGAGTTCCTTCGCGCGCAGCGTGCGCCATTCGAGCATCCAGTCCCAGTTGCGCACCAGCTTCCAGTCGACGCGCAGGACCGCGAGCTCGGCCGAGCTCTTGAACCACGGCGAAGAGCTGTCGCGGCTCGCGCGCAGCTCGCCGAGGCGCCAGGCGTACTTGCCGCCAATGGTCCAGCGCGGGTCGATGTCGTAGGTGGCGTCGATGGCGAACACATGGCTGCGCTGCTGGTAGTCGATGCCGGTGGTCGACACGGTGCCCAGGCTCGAGTCGACACCGCCCGATACCACCTGGCCCGGCGACGAGAGGTCGTACAGGTAGGTGTACTTGAAGAGCAGGTTGAGCCGGTCGTTCAGCGCCGGGCGCAGTGCGTAGCCCAGCATCGCCTCGGTGTACTTGGCGGCGGCCAGCGTGCCGGTGGTGCTGTCGCTGTCGGCCCAGTTGAACTTGCCGATCCAGCGCGAGTCGTCGTCCACCTTCCAGCTGAAGGAGTTCTTCACGAGCCAGCTGGTGCGGGTTTCGGCCGTGGTGCGGTCTTTCCGGTATTCGAGGCCGCCGCTGTACTTCAGGCGTTCGCTCGAATAGCCGCTGGTGAAGGCCACCGCCTGGCGGCGCGTGGCGCCCAGCGTCTCGGCGCCGACCCAGCCGTTCTCGAAGTTCACGCCGAAGGTCCAGCGCGTGTCGGGCGCGTACTGCACGCCGTAGGCGTGGGTGAGGCCCGGCTGCGTGCCGGTGGCCTGGCGGTGTTCGGTGAACATGGTGAGGCCGTCGCCCACGCGCGAGCGCACGCCGGTCACCAGCGTGCCGCCGCGGCCGATAAGGTTCTCGTCGGTGCGGCCGGTGTCGGACACGTAGGTCATGTAGAGGCTGGAGCGGTCGTCGTACTGGTAGTCGACGCCCGCCTTGCCGGCGAAACCGCCATCGCCAGTGGAGACTTCGCCGCGCAGCGCCAGCTTGTCGTTGACGCGGTAGCGTCCGCCGAAGCCCAGCCGGTCGTTCTCCAGCCGCGTGCCGGTGCGCCGCAGCGTCTTCTGCGCGAAGCCGTAGGCGCTCCAGCGGTCGGCGCCGGTGTATTCGAGCTGCACGGCCGCGTCGGCGCGCTCGCCCGACACGGCCTGCGTGGTCGGCAGAGAAGGGCTGGTGATGAGCGCATCGCCGGTCTTGTCGTCGTAGCGCATGCCGAGGCCCAGCTTCCACTCGGGTGACAGGGTCAGCGAGTACTGCGCGTCGAGCACGCTGCTGTTGTAGCCGTTGCGCTCGTCGCGGCGGTCGGCCTTCAGGCGCAGCTCGCCGTTCTCCGCCTTCTCGCCGAAGGGCACGGTGGCCTGCACGCCGACCTGGCGCGTGGCGTTGCTCGCGTACTGGCCCGGCGCGGAGAAGCCCGCGTCGCGCGATTGCGCATAGGCGCTCACGCGTCCGCCGCCGCGGATGTCGAAGTCGCCCAGGTCGGCCTGGCCTTCGAGGCGCCAGGCGTTGGCGTTGCCGGTGGGGCCGTTGCCCAGGCCATTCCCGAGGCCGTTGATCAGCGAACCGTTGCGGCCGGTGAAGCTGAAGCCGCCGTCCATCGAGTCGAGCTGCGTGGTGCCCGGCCCCTTGCTGCGCGCGAACTCGCCCTTGAAGTAGGTGTTCTCGGTCTTGCGCAGCGTGAGGTCGACGCCGGCCAGGCGCTGGTCTCCGCCGATCTGGTCCTGGCGCGACGCGGTCACGCCCACGCCGACGTGGTCGTTGGCCCACCACGAGACGCGGCCGCCCACGGCGAGGGTGCTCAGCGAGGTGGTGAGCGGCGTGTATTCGTAGTCCACCACCAGGTAGGTCGGCATGCCGGTGAAGCCGCCCGCGCGTACCAGCGAGCCGTCGTCCGACAGGCTGGGCAGCGGCGCCGACAGCAGCACGCGGCCCTGCAGGTAGTCGATCTCGTAGTCGGTGCTCGGCACGAGCTGCGTGCGCTTGAGCACGAAGCCGGAGTCCTTGTCGCGGATTTCCAGCGTCACGCGTTCGGCGCCTCGCGTGATGTCCTGGTTGCGCAGGTAGTAGAGCGAGCCGCCGGTGCCGCGGAACTCTTCGCGCGCCGCCAGCGTGCCGGGCTCGGCCGCGTAGGCGTCGACCTTCAGGCGGGCCTCGCCGAAGGAAGTCGACTCCTCGCCCAGGTAGCGGCCATGGAAGCCGTAGAGGCCGCGGCTCACGCGGGTGAGTTCGGTGTCGCCGAAGTTGAGCTTGAAGTTGCCCCACATCGCCTGCGAGCGGCCGTCGTCCACGCGCAGGTAGAAGCGGCCCTGCGTGGGCGCGTCCTCGATGGTGGTGGAGTCGTCGCCGAAGGTGCTCCACGAGTCCTCGGGGTCGAAGCGGCGGAAGAGGGAGGTCGGGTCCTTGCGGTCGAGGTTGCGGAACAGCTCCTTGAGCGGGCGCTCTTCCGTGTCGACGCTGGCCGTGAGCGTCCAGCGGTCGTTGAGCTGGCCCTTGGCGTAGCCGGCAATGCGGCCTTCGCTCCAGCCGCCACCGCCGTAGCGGTTCTTGTCGTTGGTCATGATCGCGGCCGGGCCGCTCACGCTGTTGCTGCCCACGGTGAGGTCGGCCTGGCCCACGAAGAACCAGTCGCTGGTGGGCAGGTCGAAGTCGCGCCGATAGGCGCGCGTGGCGCCCTGCGCGTCGGTGACGGCGATCTCGCCGGTCTGCACGCGGCGCGGCACCAGCTGCTGGAACACGAAGCGCCCGCTCTCGTCCACCGGCACCGCGAAACCCAGTGCGCGCACGCTCTCGCCGGGGCGGATGGCCGCGCCGCTGGCGGTGACGGTGCCCGCGCTCAGCGGAATGTTGGCGATGGCGATGTTGTTCTGGCCATAGCCGCGCAGCAGCTCGCGCACCGGGTCGGGCGGCGTGCCGGTCTCGGGCTTGTGGCGCTGCACCAGCGTGAGCGAGAGGTCGTCGGTCTCGTCGAAGCGGCCCTGGCGGTCGTACACACGCACGCGGTAGTAGAGCTTGCCGGTCGCGCCCTCGGCCACGCGGTTGAGCAGGCCGTCGGGCACATGCCATTCGCCGCGCAGGCCGGCGTCCAGCGGCACGGTGGCGACCTGGCGGCGCTGCATCGCCTCGTTGGCGGTGTACACGCGCAGCTCGGCCTTCGAGGTGAAGAGCAGGTAGTTGCTGTAGCCCGCGAAGCGCACCGTGTCGCCGGCCACCACGGTGGTGGGCCAGGCGCTGGCGCTCAGGCGGCGCGGCTGCGAGAGGTTGTCGTACTGCAGGCGCAGCTGGTTGCGCTCGAGCTGCACGTCGACGCAACGCTGGCGGTCGGCGCTGGTCGCGCCCTCGGTGGAAGGCAGCTTGCCGTCTGCGGACAGAAGCTGGCCGTCCACGCTCAGGCGCAGGGGTGCGTCGTCGGTGCCGAAGGCTGTGAAGGTGCGGCACACGCCGGGGTCGACTGGTGCTGCAGCCGGTGCGGCTGCAACGGGCGCGTCGCGCCAGTACGCGCGCACCTCGACGCGACGGTTGGCTGCCCAGTTGGCGGGGTCGGTGGCGGGTGTGGCGACGGGTGCGTCGGGGCCTCGCGAAGTGGCGGTGGCCGCCGCTTCCGGCAAGCCGAGGCGCTGCGTGAGATAGCGCGCGGCCTGCTGCGCGCGGGCCAGTCCCAGCGCGTGGTTGTCGGCGAAGCGCTCGCGCGACTTCGCGCTCAGCGCCTGCGTGTCGGTGTGGCCGACGATCTCGAAGCGCAGGCCGTCGCGGCCCTTCACCTGGCCGGCGATGCGGTCGAGTTGCGCGCGGTCGGCAGGGGAGAGACCGTCCGCGCCGGAGTCGAAATGCGGCGTGGTGGCGTCGCTGCGTTCGGCGGGTGCCGCAACAGGAGACACGGTTGCAGCCGCCGGCATTGCACGCTCGTCGCCGAGCACGAATGTGGCCTTGGGCAACTCGCGCTCGCTGCTGCGCGGCAGGCGGCGCGTGCCGTCGATGTCCACCGCGCGTGGGTCGGCCGCGGCGCGGTCGAGCATGCGGCCGCGTACGGCGGTTTCCTGCGCGGCGGCCAGGCCCATGCTGAGGCAGGCGGCGGTCACGGCGCCTGCAAGTGCCATGCGCTTCGGCAGCGTCTTCTTCTTTCTTCTCATGTCGGCTCGCTCGATCGGGTTCGGTGTCTGGGGGCGGGTCATGGCGGTGGTGCTTCCTCGCGTCATGGCTTGGCCTCCCCTGATGCGGGCACCAGCTCGACCTCGATGTCCAGGTTGAAGAGCGGCGGCTCGTTGCGCGAGGCGCGCTGCTCGCCGAGCTGCTTCCAGCGAGCGAGCACAGCGGTCTTCACCGCGTCGGTGCGGTCGCGGCCCAGCGAGGCGGGCTCGCCCGGCGCGGCCTTGTAGGCCAGGCGCAGCACCGAGGTCTTCTCGGCCAGCACGTTCACCGTGCGCTCGATCTCGCCCGCGAAGCCGGCGCGCAGCGTGGCGGCGCCGTCGTCGAAGGCCGCGCCCTGCAGCGCGAGGCGCACCACGCGGTGCACGGTGGCGCCGAAGTTGATCTTCAGCACCTTGCCGCGCGTGGCGCGCTCGGCGGCCGGGTTCTCGCTGGTGGTGCGATAGCCCGAGGGCAGGGTGCGCTCGTCGAGCTTCAGCACCAGGTTGCTGCCGGTGCCTTCCTTCGGAATGGCGGCGCAGGCGATGTGGTAACGGCCCTCGGCGTCGGTGGTGGCCAGCACGCCGTTGACGGTGGCTATGCGCACGTTGGCCAGGCCCGGTTCGCCATCGTCCTGGTAGCCGTTGGCGTTTTTGTCGTCGTAGACCTTGCCGATCACGTCGGTGCAGTCGAAGAGGGCGTCGGGCACCACGCGCACGCTGGCGGTGGCGAGGTTCGACAGCGTGCGGCCGCCCACGCCCTGCGTGGCGATGACCTGGTTGACGAACTCGCCTTCGCCCACGCCGACCCCCACGCCCGCGACCATCAGGTATTCCTTGGTCTCGTTGGGCGCGAAGTTCTGGCCCGGCATCACGATCTGGCGGCCGTTGATCTGCGGGATCACCGGCAGCGCCACGCCGCCCGGCAGCGTGCGCACCGTGAGCGAGCCCTGGATGTAGCGGAAGCCCGGCGGCAGCGTGTCGACCACGGCCACGCCCGGCAGGGCGGTGCCGCGCGTGTTGCGCGCCGTGATGCGGTAGGGCAGCAGCTCGCCCTTCTTGACGCTGAGCTTCGAAGTGGTCTTGCGCAGCTCGATGAGCGTGGCGTCCGACGGGTCCAGCGGGATGTTGTTGGCCACCACGTGCTGGCCGCCGCCTGCCGGCTTCATGAACAGCAGGTAGTAGCCAGCGCCCGGCACCAGCGCCGCGCCGGGGCTCACCACGCAGGGGTTGGTCTGCGCGGGTGCCGGTCCGTTGGCGGGCGCCGAGCACGACTGCGTGCCCAGCGCGCCGGCCGCGGCCGGATACATCGACGAGGGCAGGTAGGCGCCCGGCGGCGTGATGACGAGGCGGTACTCGCCTGCCGGTGCGCCCGGCAGCACAAAGAAGTCGTAGTAGCCGTTGGGGCCGGTGGTGTAGCTGTCGCGCTTGTCGAGCAGGTGCTGCTCGGGGTCGAAGCCGGCCGGGCCGACCATGCGCACCACGGCGCCGGGCACGGGCGTGCCGCTCACGCTGTCGTACACCACGCCGCCCGGGTCGTAGGGCAGGTCCTGCTTCTGGATGTTGGCGCCGGCACTCACGCGCACCTTGATGCTGAAGCGCGGATCGCTCGCCGCGGGCGTCGGGTAGGGGCCGTTCGCGCCGTTCTGCGCGGTGTCGGTCGGCCACACGCCGCCTACCACGCGGCCGTCGGGCGAGCGGAAGCGCACGCGGTATTCGCCGGGCACCAGGTCGCCGAAGCGGTAGCTGCCGTCGGCGTTGGTGGTCACGGTGTAGAGCACGGTGGCTGCGTTCTCCGCGCAGGCGTTGCCGCCGTCGGCGCAGCGCAGCAGCTCCACGGTCCAGCCTTCGCCCTGGCCTTCGCCCGATTCGCGGCTGCGGTTGTGGTTTTGGTCGAACCACACGGTGCCGGTGAGCGATGCGGGCTGGCTGCTGTGCTCGGTGAAGTCGTAGCCGGTGCCGTGGGCTTCCAGTCCGGTGAAGTTCACGCGGATCTGGTTCGGGCCCTGCGCGGTGCCACCCAGCGTGCCGGGAATGGCGATGCCTTCGTCGTAGCCGGTAGGCTGCGTCTCGGTCACGGTGTAGCCGCCGCTGCCGGGCAGGGGCAGGCCGGGCAGCTCGTAGCGGCCGTTGGCGTCGGTGACGGCGGTGCGCGTCACCGGCTGGCCGGCGGCGTCGGTGCCGGTGAGCGTGATGGTCACGCCAGCGATCGGCAGGTCCTGCGGCTCGCGCTTGCCGTTGCGGTTGGCGTCGTTGTAGACGGTGCCCGCCAGCGATGCGCCGCGTTCGCCGAAGTTGTAGTTGTCGCCGTTGCCGCCGCGGTAGGCGATGGCACTGATGACGTCGTTGCCCAGGGTGCCGGTGGCAGCGCCTTCGACCGTGCCCACGGCGTCGAGGCCGTCGGCATACGTCACGGGCTGCGTCTCGCGGATCGTGTAGCCCGCAGCGTCGGCCGGCAGCAGGCCGGTGAAGACGTAGCGGCCGCTGGCGTCGGTGACCACTGTTGCGTTCACCGCGAGGCCGCTGGCCGAGCGGCCGGTGAGCGTGAGCGTCACGCCCGGAATGCCGGCCTCGGTGGGCTGGCGGATGCCGTCGTTGTTGGTGTCGACGTACACCCAGCCGGCGATCTGCCCGCCGCGCTCGCCGAAGTTGTAGTCGATGCCCGCGTCTTCGGACACGAGTGCGAGGCCGCCGAAGCGGTCGTTGGTGCCGCCGGGGTTGGCGGTGCCGCGAGGCGCGCCGCCCACGGTGCCGAGCGACTCGGGGCCGTCGGCCACGCCGGCGGGTTGGGTCTCGTCGATCTGGTAGGTGCCGGGCGTCAGCGCGTCCACCAGGTAGCGGCCGTCGGCGGCGGTCTGCACCGTGCGGTCGACCGCGTTGCCCTGGAAGTCGGTGCCGGTCACGCGGATGGTGGTGCCGGCGATACCGGGCTCGCCGCTGTCGCGGGTGCCGTTGGAAGGCGCCACGTCGGCGTACACGTAGCCCGAGAGGCTCGCGGGCTTCACGGCCGAGAAGTTGTTGCCGGTGGAGCCCGCGCCCGCCGCGCCGAGCACGATGTTCTGGATGACGTTGGCGTTCGAGCCGTTGGGGCCGTTGGCCACGCCGGTGCCGCCGGTGGGCACCGAGCCGGGCGTGCTGCCCGCGCCGCTGACGTTGCCGGCGCGCGTGATGCCGGGCAGGTAGCCCGCGGGCCGCGCCTCGGTCACGGTGTAGCTGCCGGGCGCGAGGTTCGGGAAGCTGTAGTCGCCGCTGGCGTCGGTGGTGGTGGTGCGCGAGACCGGCTGGCCGTTCACGTCGGTGCCGGTGAGCGTGATGGTCACGCCCGTCAGGCCCGGCTCGGTGGCCGGCGCGCCCTGTGCGCCGTTGCCGTCGCGGTCGTAGTACACGCGGCCCGAGATGCCGCCGGGCAGCAGTTCGCCGAACCAGTACTCGCCCTGCGTCGTCGGCACGCTGGTGCCCGAGACGGTCACGCCGGTGATGACGTTGCCGCCGCCTTGCGGCGTGCCGGGGTTGCCGTTGTTGTTGGCCTTGCCGGGCGCGTAGTTGGCTGGCTGGGTCTCGGTGATGGTGTAGCCGCCCGCGCCCGAGGGAGGCACGTTGCGGAACTCGTAGGCGCCGGGCGTGCCGGTGGCCACCGCGAGGATGTTCACCGCGTTGCCCGCGGCATCGGTGCCCGTCAGGCGCAGCTCGACGTTCGGGATGCCGGTGTCGCCGGCCTGCGGGATGCCGTCGTTGTTGGCGTCGACGAACACGCGCGTCGTGATGCGGGTGAGCAGCTCGCCGAAGTCGTAGCCGGTGCCGGTCACGTTGGAGCGCAGCGCGATGGCGCTCACCACGTCGTTGCCCGCGGTGCCGCCGGCGGTGCCGGCCGCGTCGCTGCCGTCGGCGAAGCCGGCCGGCTGCGTCTCGGTCAGCGTATAGGTGCCGGGCGTGAGGTTGTTGAAGGCGTAGTTGCCGGTGCTCGCCGCCGTGGTGGTGGTCAGCGACACCGGGTTGCCATACATGTCGGTGCCGGTGAGGGTGACGGTCACGCCGGCGATGCCGGGGTCGCCCGCGCTGGCGGTGCCGCTGTAGTCGGCGTCCTGGTAGACGCGGCCGGCCAGGCTGGCCGCGCGCACTTCGCCGAAGTTGTTGGCCGTGGACGTGCCGCCCGTGCCGAGCACGATGTTGTCGATGCGGTTGGCGTTGGAGCCGTTCGGGCCGTTGCCGGTGCCCGGCGGCACGGTGCCGGCCGTGCTGCCCGCGCCGCTGACGGTGCCCGCGCGCGTGATGCCGGGCAGGTACGCGGCAGGCTGGTCTTCCACCACGTTGTAGGTGCCCGCGGGCACGGTGAAGCTCCAGTTGCCGCTGGCGTCGGTGGTGGTCGTGAGGGTGATGGCGTTGCCCGAGCTGTCGGTGCCGCTCAGGCGCATGGTCACGCCGGCGATGCCGGGCTCGCCGCTGTCGATCAGGCCGTTGCCGTTCAGGTCTTCGTACACGCGGCCCGAGAGCGCGCTGTTCTGCACCGTGACGCTGCCGTCGTTGAAGTTGTTGCCGCCGTTCGGATCGGTGCCGCCGTTGGTGTCGCCCGAGCCGGTGGTGACGATGTGCGCGCGGTTGGTGAGCACGGTGCCGTTGGCCGGCGCCGCGCCGCTGAAGCGCACCGGAATGCGCACGGTGGCCGTGCCGTTGGCCGGCATGGACGTGATGGCGCAGCTCACGGCGCTGCCGCCGGCCACGCCGGTGCAGGTGGGCGCGGCGGGCGTGAAGCTGCCGCCGGTCACGGTGAACACCGGCGGGCCGGCCAGCACCAGCGATGCGGGCAGCGTGTCGGTGAAGCTGGTGGTCTCGGCGCTGTCGGGGCCGTTGTTGCGCAGCTGCACGAGCCAGTCGAAGGGCACGGCCGACGACGCGGTGGTCACCGGCGTGGCGGTGCCGGCCATGACGGCAGTCTTGGAGACCACCTGCACGTCGGCCTTGAAGCGGAAGGTGGTGTTCTCGGCCACCGCGTTGTTGCCCTGCACGGTGTCGAAGGCGTTGCGCGCGGCGTCGAGGAAGTCGACCCTGGCGTTGTTCTGGAAGGTGCCGCGCGACACGCCGCGCAGCACCACGCGGAACTGCAGCGTGTTGGCCTCGCCTGTGGAGGTGGGGCCGGCACCACCCAGCGTCGGGATGGTGAACACGATCTGACCGCCCGCCGAACCGATGGCGGCGCCGCCGGCCAGCGCGAAGCTGGTGCCGCCAGGGGCGGTCACGGACACCAGCGTGGGCGGTGCCTCGCCGCTGGGGCCGGGCAGCGGCAGCGTGTCGACCATGCGCACGTCTTCCGCCGTCGAGGCGCTGTTGTTCGACACCGTGATGGTGTAGCCCACGTCGTCGCCCACGTTCACCGGGTCGACGTCGTCGCGCTTGGTGACGACCAGGTCGTACGCCGGCGCGGTGACCGTCGCGGGCACGGCGGCGCTGTTGTTCGTGGTGTCGGTCTCGGGCGTGGCCGTGGAGACCTGCACGGTGTTGGTCACCGTGGAGCCGTTGAGCACGTACAGCGGACGCGCGCGCACCGTGACGGTCTGCTGCACGTTGCGGTCGAGCGAGGTCCAGGCGCACTCGAGCTGGTTGTTGGCGGCTCCGGTGCCCGTGGGCTGCGTGGTGTTCGGCTGCGTCGTGCAGCTGCCGCCGCCCGAGGCGACGGCTGACATGAACATCAGGTTGGCCGGCAGCGTGTCGACCACATGCACGTCGTAGGCCCGGCTGAGGCTGCCTTGCGCGAGGCTCTGGTTGCGCGCCGTGAGCGTGTAGGTGAGCAGCTGGCCCACCGGCACCGAGGCGGGGCTCGCAGACTTGGTGACCGTCACGTCGGTGCGCGCGAGCAGGTAGGCGGTGGTGCTGCCGTCGTTGTTGCCCAGGTTCGGATCGGCCGGCGTGGCCGCCAGCGCATTGGCCGTGTTGTTGATCTGGAAGCCGTGGTCGGTGGCCGAGGCGCCGTCACCGTAGTGCTTGACGACAACCCGGATGACCGGGCACAGCGGCAAGGCGCTGGCGGGGTCGGTGCTTGCGCGGCAGACCGGCAGCGTCGACAGAGTGCAGCTGGAAAGCGACGCTTGTCCGAAGCCGCTGCCGTTGGCCGGCAGCGTGCAGGCGCCGGCGAAGGTGCCGCCGTTGGCCGTCTGCGAGACGTTGCCCGCGCCGATCACCTGCGCGAAGGCGTCGGTGACGACCACGTTCTGCGCTTCGGAGGGGCCGGCGTTGACCACCTCGAGCTCCCAGGTGATGTTCTGGCCCGCGACCTGGCGGTTGCCGGCGTTGTCGCCGATGCCCACGACGCGCTTGAGCACCTTCACGTCCGCGGCTGTGGCTGCGTCGTCGACGCCGGTGCCGAGGCTCACGCAGTCGTTGCCGGTGTTGGCGTCGGGGTCGGCGCCGAGCGTGGGCGCGGCGGCGGGCAGCGCCACGTTCACGCACATGGTGTTGACGATCTGGCCGCCGCCCGAGGGCAGCGCCGGGATGGTGGCGTTCACGATGATGTAGCCGCCGTTGCGCGCGCTGTTGCCGGCGGACAGGTCGACGCTGATGTCGGAGGCGAGCGTGCGCGTGCAGGTCACGGTGGCGGGGCCGGGCACCGGCGTCGCGGGCGTCGGGACGACGGTGGCGCCGCCCTTGGTCACCGTGCAGGTGTAGCCGTCGCGCTGCGTGACGCTGTTGATCTGCACACCGGCCGGCAGGTCGTCCACCAGCTGGATCGTGCTGCCCGCCAGCAGGCGCGTGCTGCCGAGGTTGGTGCTGCCGACCTGGTAGTCGAAGGCCTGGCCCAGCGGCACGTTGTTCTGCGGCCAGCCGCGGCGCTTGTCTGCGCGGAAGTCGGTGGCGGAAACCACCACGTCGGCCGGCACGCTGCCGGTGGCTGAATTGGCGATGGGGCCGGTCGCGCTCACGGTGGCTTCGTTGACCACACCGGTGCCGGCGGTCATTGCGATGACGGGCACCACGATGTCGCCGAGCGCCACGTTGGCGCCGTTGCTGCCGCCGATGTCGCTGCGCGTGCAGTTCACCGTCTGGCCGCTCACCGAGCAGGTCCAGCCGGCGGCCGCGTTGACCGGCAACTGGATCGCGAAGTTGGCGGGGATCGTGTCGCTCAGCGTCACGCCGGTGGGCGGGCTGCCGCTGAAGCGCGGGCTCAGCCGGAAGTTGAAGTGCTGGCCGACCAGCAGCTGGCCGCCGTCGTGGCTCTTCGTGAGCGCGAGCACGTAGCCAGCCGTCACGGTGGTGTTGGCGGTGGCGCTGTTGTTGGTGGAGACACCGTCGCCGACACCGCCCACGGCCGCCACTGCAGGCTGGTGCGTGACGGTCGAGCCCGCGCCGGCGGTGACCACGCCGTTGATGCTGAAGGTGCGCGTGTTGCTGCCCGCGGTGGCCGGCGTGGCGGGCACGTTGCAGGTCAGCAGGCTGCCGCTGATCGAGCAGCCCGAGGGCAGGCCGCTTCCCGAGACCGTCAGGCCGGTGGGAATGGGATAGGTCAGCGTCGAGCCGGTGCTCGTGTCGGGGCCGTTGTTGGTGACCGTGAACACGATCGGCACCGTCGAGCCGCTCGGCGCGGTGGCCGGTGCGCTGATGGTCACCGCCATGTCGGCGCCCTGGTTCACCGTGATGGTCTTCGTCTCGCTGGAGCCGCCGCCGCTGGGCGTGGCGGTCACGCTGAGCGTGCCCTGCGTGACCGTGCGCAGCAGCACTTCGAAGTTGCGCAACTGGTTGGCGGCGAGCGTGATGCCGGAGCAGGTCAGCGTGCCGGAGCCGGCCGAGCCCACGGGAACGTCGGCCGAACAGGTGCCCACGGGGACCGCGCCGGTGCCCATGTAGACCGAGTTGGCGGGGATCGTGTACGTGAAGGACGCACCCGGCGCGCCGATCGGCAGGCTGTCGGTCTCGGCGATGGTGACGGTGCTCGTCACCGTGCCGCCGGCGGGAAGGATGTCGGGTGAATGGACAAGGCTCGACACCTGCGGCACCGCATGCGCGGCGGTTGCGAACAGCAGTGCCGCAAGAGGCGCGGCGATGCGCCTCAGGCAGTGGCGCAGGCGCGCGGCGTTGGAAGACACGTCGCGGCGCGCCGGCGCGTGCGACAGATTCGATGGGGTCCTGAACATCCCGTCCCTCGTGATGGCTCTGATGGCCGGGCACCGTTTCTTGTGTCACCGCGAAGGCGGCGGGTGCTCCGGAAAGGGCGGGATTCTTTGGCGGCCCCCTCGGGGGCACTTTTGCGATTCAGGACGAAAGCTTTGCTATTGATGACATTTGTTTACGAATGCAACATAATGTGAACTAAATGTGAACTAAATCACGCTGCGTTTGGGTCACGCACTCCTACGCTCGACGCCCATGTCTTACTGGTCGACCACTCCGCCACGGCGCGCGCACATCCTCGTCATCGACGACAACATCGAAGAGCTGCAGTTGCTGCTGGGCGTGTTGCGCGAGGCGGGGCACCGCATCAGCCTGGCGTTCGATGCCCTGGAGGGCTACCGCCGGGCGACCGCGCTGCAGCCCGACCTGGTGCTGCTCGATGTGCGCATGGGCGCCACCGACGGCTTCGCGACCTGCCGGCTGCTGAAGGCAGACAGGGCCACGGTGCGCATCCCGGTGATCTTCGTGACCTCGTCGACTTCGGTGGAAGAGCGGCTCAGGGGCCTGCGCGAAGGCGCGGTCGACTACATCCTCAAGCCCTTCGAGCCGGCGGAAGTGCTGGCGCGCGTGGCGGTGCATCTTGCGCTGGCGGGCTGCCGGCAGCAGGCGCGGGCCTGCATCGAACAGGCCGAGAGCGCGCTGGAGAACGCCAGGGGAGAACCCGCCGACAACGCCGATCTCGTGCTGGCGCGGGCGGTCGAACGCCTGGTGCGGGCCGATCTCGCGAACGTGCCGGCGTTGCCCGCGCTGGCGGCGAGCGTGGGCACGCACGAGAAGCGGCTGTCGCGCGTGTTCCGCGAGCAGACCGGCCGCACGGTTTTCGAGTTCGCGCGCGAGGTCCGTCTGGCAGAGGCACAGCGTCTGCTCGCGGGCTCGGCGCTCAGCGTGGAAGAAGTGGCGCTGGCCGTGGGTTTCTCCGGTGCCGCCAACTTCTCGACCGCGTTCCGCGAGCGCTTCGGCAGCACGCCGACCGCGTTTCGCCAGGCGTCAGCCGACCGGACCGCGCCGCCGTCGGTGCCGTCGGCCTGACGCGGTGCCGAGAAGGCGGTGACCACCCGGGCCCTGCGCGGCTTTCGCACGCCACCGCTGTTGTCGTTGTTGGTGCTGTGCGCCGTCTTCTGGCTGGCGGGGCTTTCCGCCGCACGGGCGGATGTGCTGCTGCACGTCGACGACGAGACCCGTTGGCCTCTGGCGCTGGACACGCGCGTCGAGCTGTTCGAGGACACCGGCGCGCGGATGTCGCTCGACGAGATCGATGCGCTGGAAAGCGGCGTGCCCGGCGGCTTCCAGCCCGGCACCCCGGCGCGCATGCGGCAGGGCTTCTCGAGCTCGGCCTTCTGGCTGCGGCTGACCCTGCTGAACGACAGCAGCGAGATCCTGCCGCTGCGGCTGGTGCTCGACGCCACCTGGCTGCAGCGCGTGGATTTCCACGCGCGCCGCGAACTGGCGGGCTGGGCCACATGGACGCACCAGCAGGCCGGCGTATCGGTGCGATCGAACTCCGTGCGGGACCGCGAGCGCGTGCCGATGCTCGCTCTCGACCTGCAGCCCGGCGAGCAGGCGCGCGTGCTGGTGCGGGTGCAGTCGCACAGCAGCGTCAAGCTCGCGCCGGCGCTGTATTCGGCGGATGCCTGGCGCAAGTACGAGAGCTCCCATGCGCTGCTCGACGGCCTGCTGATCGGCGGGCTGCTGGTGCTTGCGGTGTATTCGCTGTCGCTGTGGGTCATCTCGCGCCATCTCGCGCTGGCGCTGCAGAGCATGGGCTTCGCGCTCGTGGCGCTCTACGAGGGCACATACCGCGGCCACGCGCGGCTCGCGCTGTGGCCCGACAGCATCGAATGGAGCTACCGCGCGGCCGGCGTCACCGCGGGCTGTTGCGTGCTGTCGCTGATCTTCTATCTGTACGCGGTGTCGCGGCGCGGCCCGGTGCGCGTACCCGGGCTGCCTTTGCTCGCGGCGCTTGCGCTGGTGCAAGGTGTCGTGGTGCTGGGCACGCTGCTGGGGCCGTACGCGCCTTTCGCGCAGGCCGGCACGCTGAGCGCGCCGGTGGTGGTGCTCGCGCTGACCGTCAGCACCTTCATCTACATGCGGCGCGCGGGGCCGGGCGGCAAGCTGGCTTTTCCGGTGATGAGCATCGTTGCCGTCGGCGTGTGCCTGCGGCTCACCGAACTCGCGATGCCGGCGCACGTGATTCCCGGCTTCGACGCCTATGCGCTGGGCTTCCCGGGCATGCTGGTCGGCCTGGTGGCGCTGGCCGCGTGGGCGCATCACCTGTCGCGCCAGCGGCATGTCGCGCAGCGCACGCTGGTGCACTGGCAGGCGGAAGAGCAGCAGCGGCTACAGGAAGAGGTGGAGCGCAAGACGCATGCGCTGAACGCCGCGCTGGAACAGGCCGAGCACCAGGCGCGCGAGCAGACCCAACTGCTGGCCTACATCAGCCACGACCTGCGCGCGCCGCTGTCGACCATCATCGGCAACGCGCGCCTGCTGCACGGCGACGGCGCGCCGCCACCCGAGCGGCTGCAGGCCATCGAGCGCAGCGTGGCCTACCAGCTCGCGCTGATCGACGACCTGCTCGACTACGCGAAGAGCGAACTGCTTCCCTTTGCCTTCGAGCCGCGCCCGGTGCACCTGCGCGCGCTGATCGACGACATCGCGCAGTACGCCGACACGCTCGCGCAGCGCCAGCACAACCGGTTCGAGCTCGACGTTCTGGGCGCGCTGCCGACGGCCGTGTATCTGGACAGCAAGCGCTTCCAGCAGTTGCTGCTCAACCTGCTGTCGAACGCCGCCAAGTTCACGCGCGACGGCAAGATCGGCCTGCGCGCGCAGGCGCGGCCGCGCGAGGCTTCGTGGCGGCTCGAGTTCGACGTGTGGGACAGCGGCATCGGCATCGACCAGGAAGACCAGGCGCGCATCGCGCAGGCCTTCGGGCAGGGCGCGCCCAGCTCGAACGGCCACGGGCTCGGCCTGGCGATCGCGCGGCGCATCGTGCAGCACATGGGCGGACGCCTGCAGCTGGAGAGCCGCCGCAACCTGGGCACGCGCGTGCGCTTCTCGGTGATCGTGAAGGAGGCTCCGAAGGAACTGGTGCCATTCGTCGTGAAGCCGCAGCCGCCACGCCTGATGTCGCCCATGCCCCTGCCAGTGCGCAGGCCGGCTCGCATGCCGGTTCCGGCGATCGCGCCGCTGCCCGCGGCGGTACGCGACGAACTCGAAACGCTCGCGCGCGACGGCCGCTGGAGCGACCTGCACGAATGGGCCGACCGGCTCGCGGCCGATGCGCGCCATTCGGCGCTGGTCGAAGCGGTGCGGCACGCACTGGACCTGCTCGACTTCGAGCACATCCGGCTGCTCGCGCGCGCAACGCCCAACGCGAGCCAGTGATCGTTGTCGCGGCCGCCGCGACTATTCAGGCGAAGCCGGTGCCTGCGATTCCTGCTGCGGTAGCGCCTGTGCCTGCTGCTGCACCTGCGATGCGTCGGCTGGAACTGCCGGCTCGCTCTCGACGTGGTGCTTCAGCGCGATGCCCTTGACGAGGTGGCGGGGCAGGTGGTGCGTTCTGCGCAACTGGGCCAGCGCTTCGCTGCGCGCCGGCTCGCATACCGGTAGAAACATGTGCAATACGCTCATGGTGTCGTCCCGTGGGGTAACCACTGCGGATTGTGAGCGCCTCGGGTGCGGCGTGGGTGAATCGCCCTCCCGGCGCAGATGGCTTCGGTCATCCCCTCGTCGTGTTGGCGTTGTGCCGGCAGTTCCTGCGGAATGTCAGTCGTTTGGCTGCAGAAAATCCGGGCCCGGCCCGGCCTGCTGCGGGATTCCACCAAGCCCGTCTCTTCGCCACCGCGGCGCATACTGGCGGCACAACAAGCCACTCGTCGGCCCCTTCCGGGGTTCCGGGCGACAGCCAGGAGACACGTGTTGCAGCGAACGAACATTGCCAACCCGGCCTATTTCCACAAGGTCGTCGATTGCCAGTACGCCTGCCCGGCGCACACCCCCGTCCCCGAGTACATACGAATGATCGCGCAGCGTCGCTATGGCGACGCCTACATGATCAACTGGGCCTCCAACGTCTTCCCCGGCATCCTCGGGCGCACCTGCGACCGGCCTTGCGAGCCGGCCTGCCGGCGCGGGCGCGTGGAAGAAAGCAATACCGAGGCGCCGGAGCCGGTGGCCATCTGCAGGCTCAAGCGCGTGGCTGCCGACATGAAGGAAGACGTGCGCGCGCGCATGCCGAAGCTGGAGCCGAGGAACGGCAAGCGCATCGCCTGCGTGGGCGCGGGGCCGGCCTCGCTCACCGTCGCGCGCGACCTGGCACCGCTGGGCTACGAGGTGACGGTGTTCGACGGCGAGGCCAAGGCCGGTGGCTTCATCCGCACGCAGATCCCGCGCTTCCGGCTGCCGGAGTCGGTGATCGACGAGGAGACGGGCTACGTGCTTGACCTGGGCGTGGAGTTTCGCGGCGGCGAGCGCATCGACTCGATGAGCGCGCTGATCGGGCAGGGCTGGGACGCGATCTTCGTCGGCTGCGGTGCGCCGCGCGGGCGCGACCTGGACATTCCTGGCCGCCAGGAAGCGGCTGCCGGCATCCACATCGGCATCGACTGGCTGAACTCCGTTTCCTTCGGCCACGTCAGCAGCATCGGCAGGCGCGTGATCGTGCTGGGCGGCGGCAACACGGCCATGGACTGCTGCCGCTCGGCACGCCGCCTGGGCGGCACCGACGTGAAGGTCATCGTGCGCAGCGGCTTCGACGAGATGAAGGCCTCGCCCTGGGAGAAGGAAGACGCCCAGCACGAGGGCATTCCGATCATCAACTTCCACGTGCCGAAGGCCTTCGTGCACGAGGACGGCAAGCTCGTGGGCATGCGCTTCGAGATCGTCCGTGCAGAGTACGACGACAAGGGCCGCCGCACGCTGGCGCCCACCGGCGAGCCCGACGCGTATTTCGAATGCGACGAAGTGCTGGTGGCGGTGGGCCAGGAAAACGCGTTCCCGTGGATCGAGCGCGACTGCGGCATCGACTTCGACAAGTGGGGCCTGCCGGCGCTCGACGCGAACACCTTCCAGTCGACGGTGCCCAACGTGTTCTTCGGCGGCGATGCGGCCTTCGGACCCAAGAACATCATCACGGCCGTGGCCCACGGCCACGAGGCGGCGGTGTCCATCGACAGGCTGCTGCGCGCGGAGCCGATCGACGTGCGCCCGGCCCCCATGACCAACCTGGTGTCGCAGAAGATGGGCATCCACGAGTGGAGCTACGACAACGACACCTCCAACGACCTGCGCTACAAGGTGCCGTGGGCCAAGGCCGAGACGGCGCTGGCCAGCATCCGCGTGGAGGTTGAACTGGGCTTCGACGCCGCCACTGCCTTCAAGGAGGCCGAGCGCTGCCTGAACTGCGACGTGCAGMCCGTCTTCAACGAMCCCGCCTGCATCGAATGCGATGCCTGCGTGGACATCTGCCCGATGGACTGCATCAACTTCGTCGACAACGGCGAGGAGGAGGGGCTGCGCTCGCGCCTGAAGGCGCCGGCGCTGAACCTCGCGCAGGACCTGTACGTGTCGGGCGGCCTCAAGACGGGCCGCGTGATGGTCAAGGACGAGGACGTCTGCCTGCACTGCGGCCTGTGCGCCGAGCGCTGCCCCACGGGGGCCTGGGACATGCAGAAGTTCTTGCTGAAGATGACGCTCGCCGGACAGGAGCAGGGCCAGGAGGTCGTTCAATGAGCGCCGTGATGCCGCCCAGGGGCGCTAGCGCGGGAGGCGTTCCCCGCATCGAGGCGGTCAACGACTTCGTCATCAAGTTCGCCAACGTCAACGGCTCGGGCTCGGCCTCGGCCAACGAGTTGTTCGCCAAGGCCATCCTGCGCATGGGCGTGCCGGTGAGCCCGCGCAACATCTTTCCCAGCAACATCCAGGGCTTGCCGACCTGGTACGAGGTGCGCGTGACCGAGGACGGCCACCTCGGGCGGCGCGGCGGCACCGACATGATGGTGGCAATGAACCCGCAGACCTGGGACGCCGACATCGCGGAGCTGGAGCCGGGCGGCTATCTCTTCTACGACAGCACGCGGCCGCTGCCGCCGTCGAAGTTCAGAGACGACATCCGCGTGATCGGCATGCCGCTCACCGAAATCTGCAACGCCGTCTACCAGGACCCGCGCCAGCGGCAGCTGTTCAAGAACATCGTCTACGTGGGGGCGCTGGCGATCCTGCTGGGCATCGAGCCGGAGGTGGTCGAGAAGCTGTTCTCCGAGCAGTACAAGGGCAAGGAAAAACTGCTGGCTTCCAACGTGCAGGCGCTGCACCTGGGCTGCGACTTCGCGAGGGAGAACCTGCGCGAGCCCGTGGGGCTGCGCGTGCGGCGTGCCGACCGCGTGGGCAACAGGATTTTCGTGGACGGCAACAGCGCTGCGGCGCTGGGCTGCGTGTATGGCGGCGCCACCGTTGCCGCGTGGTACCCGATCACGCCGTCGTCCTCGGTGGCGGAGGCCTTCCAGAAGTACTGCACCAAGTTTCGCGTGGACCCGGCCACCGGCCAGCACCGCTTCGCCATCGTACAGGCCGAGGACGAGCTTGCATCGATCGGCGTCGTGGTCGGCGCGGGCTGGAACGGCGCGCGGGCTTTCACCGCGACGTCTGGCCCGGGCATCTCGCTGATGACGGAGTTCATCGGCCTGGCCTACTTCGCGGAGATTCCCGTCACGCTCATCAACGTGCAGCGCGGCGGCCCTTCCACTGGCATGCCCACGCGCACGCAGCAGGCCGACATACTTTGTTGCGCCTATGCCTCGCACGGCGACACCAAGCATGTGCTGCTGTTTCCCGAAGACCCGCACGAATGCTTCGAGCACTCGGCCGCGGCGCTGGACCTGGCCGACCGCCTGCAGACGCCCGTGTTCGTGATGACCGACCTGGACATCGGCATGAATCAGCGCCTGTGCGAACCCTTCGAGTGGGACGACAGCAAGGCCTACGACCGTGGCAAGGTCATGAGCGCCGAAGAGCTGGAGGCCGGCCGCGACTTCGGCCGCTACAAGGACGTGGATGGCGACGGCATTCCCTGGCGCACGCTGCCGGGCACGCACCCTACCAAGGGCAGCTACTTCACGCGCGGCACGACGCGCGACGCCTATGCCCGGTACTCCGAGCGCGGACCGGACTACATCTACAACATGGAGCGGCTGCTGAAGAAGTTCGCGACGGCAGCCACGCTGGTGCCGCAGCCGGTGCTGCGGCCAGCAGCGAAGAAGACCGAGCTGGGCGTGATCTATTTCGGATCGACGAGCCCGTCGATGCACGAGGCGCTGCAGTCGCTGGAAGAGCGGGGCATCCATCTCGACGCGCTGCGGCTGCGGGCCTTTCCGTTTCCCGACAGCGTGGTGCAGTTCCTCGCGCAGCATTCGCAGGTGTTCGTGGTGGAGCAGAACCGCGATGCCCAGATGCGCAGCCTGCTCGTCAACGAGCTGGACGCCGATCCGGCGAAGCTGGTGCGGGTGCTGCACTTCGACGGCACGCCCATCACCGCGCGCTTCATCGTCCAGGCGATCGAGGCGCAGATTCCGAAGATTCGCAAGTCGAAGGAGTCCGCATGACCTACCTAGCCAAGCCCAGGCTGCGGCACCCGACGCTGGCCACCAACAAGGTCGGCTACACGCGGCGCGACTACGAGGGCAAGATCTCCACGCTGTGCGCAGGCTGCGGGCACGACTCGATCTCCGCCTCCATCATCGAGGCCTGCTGGGAGCTGGACATCGAGCCGCACCGCGTGGCCAAGCTCTCGGGCATCGGCTGCAGCTCGAAGACGCCGGACTACTTCCTCGGCGCATCGCATGGCTTCAACACTGTGCACGGCCGCATGCCCAGCGTGCTGACCGGCGCCAACCTGGCCAATCGCGACCTGCTGTACCTGGGCGTTTCCGGTGACGGAGACTCGGCCTCCATCGGCCTGGGCCAGTTCGCCCACGCCATGCGGCGCGGTGTGCGCATGGCCTACATCGTGGAGAACAACGGCGTCTACGGCCTCACCAAGGGCCAGTTCTCGGCAACGGCCGACCAGGGCTCGAAGAGCAAGAAGGGCGTGGTCAACACCGACAGCCCGGTCGACCTGGTGGCCATGGCGCTGCAGCTCGGCGCCAGCTACGTGGGGCGAGGCTTCTCGGGTAACAAGGCGCAACTTGTTCCACTGATAAAGGGGGCGATCAGCCACGGCGGCTCGGCCTTTATCGACGTCATCAGCCCCTGTGTGGCCTTCAACAACCACCCGGGCAGCACCAAGAGCTACGACTACATCCGCGAGCACAACGAGGCGGTGAGCCGCATCGACTTCATCAGCGGGCGGGAGGAAATCGCCATCGACATGGAGCCGGGCGAGGTGATGGAAGTGCGCCAGCACGACGGCACGCTGCTGCGCCTGCGCAGCCTGCACCCCGACTACGACCCCGGCGACCGCTTCGCCGCCATGGCCTACATGCAGCGGCATCATGAAATGGGCGAGGTGGTGACCGGGCTGCTCTACGTCGACCCGCTGGCCACCGACCTGCACACGGCACTCAACACCTGCGACCGGCCGCTCAACGCACTGGGGCCGGAACAGCTGTGCCCCGGCGCCCAGGCGCTGGAGCGGCTCAACGCCTCCTTGCGCTGAGCAAGCGTCGGCGGCACCATTCGAGCAAGCAAGACGCACTTTCCGGAGGGCGCATCATGGCCGAGCGCACCGTATTCCAGTCCATCTCGCGCAAGCACGTGGTCAGCCTGGCCCCGCAAGCCAGCGTGCGCGACGCCGCTTGCGTGATGACGCGTGCCAACTGCGGCAGCGTGCTCGTCATGGAGCTGCCCGACACGCTGCTGGGCATATTGACCGAGCGCGACCTCATGACCCGCGTGCTGGCCAAGGGGCTCGACCCCGACGCCACGCCGGTGCGCGAGGTGATGACGCCCAACCCGATCTGCGTGCCGCCGGAGACGCTGGTGTCCGATGCGGTGGTGCTCATGCTCGAGCGCGGCTTCCGGCATCTGCCGCTGGTGTCGGGCGCGAAGGTGCTCGGCGTGTTCTCGGTGCGCGATGCGCTGCCGAGGGAGATCGGCGCGGCGGTGAGTTTGAGCGAGTTCAGGGAGCAGGTGAACGACGCGCTGGGGTGAGCGGCGGCCGTCTCAGCGCTTCCTCGGTACCAACACCTTCGTGGTCCCGCCTGTCCGCGTGTTCTGATGATGCGCCATCAGCTCGTCATAGACCGTCGGAAGGTCGAGGCAGAGAAAGTTCTCGGCATTGATGTTGGCGATCACGCTGACCGTGGCGCCTGCGCTGCCCAGCAGCGTGCGCTTCACGCCATTGTGGAAGGTGGCAAGGATCAGCTTGTCGTGTTGCAGCCGCTCCTGTCCGCCCACCACAGTCACGGGTGTCTGCACATAGACCGTGCCGCCGCTTTGCATCAGCCACGAGGCGGCATCTCGCACGAATCCGTATTTGTCGTAGGCCGCTTCGTCCAGGAAGACCTCCACTTCGGCCCCTTGTTCTGCCATCCAGCAGAGAAAAGGCACCAGACTGTAGTTGTCGCGACGGCCCGCCGTGCTCACGAGGAACTGCCGCACGGTGATCTTCACCGCGCCCCGCAGGTTCTCCACGATGAAGTCGCTGATGTTGACGGTGGGCGCGAAAGCCGCCTTTACGCGGGTGGAGTCGCGGTTGTAGTGCGAGACCTGCTTTTCGAAGGCCTGCCATTCCACCGAGTCCTCGGCATAGGGAATGCTCAGCAGCTGGAAATAGCGCTGGTAGAGCGGCGCCAGCTTGGCGCTGCGGATGTAGATGCAGCTCTCGAAGTTGCCGCCCTCCATGGCGGAGAAGCTCACGTTGGGCGAGCCGGTCACGATGCCGTCGTTGTCCAGGATCCAGAACTTGTTGTGCATCAGCCCCGTCTGCACGTGTCCGCCATGCAGCCGGTGCCCCAGTTCGCCGAACTGCGTCACGGTCTCGGCTTCGTAGTCGAGAAGGGCGGTGGGGAGTGCGTTGTTCCTCCTCAACGCGGTGAGTTCGTGCCGGCTGTAGAAGAACTTGGGGTTTTCTGCCGCGGCCTGCAGTTGCTCCAGCAGCCTCGGATTGGGCGTGCCCAGTTTCAGCGTGAGCCGGATGTCGTGCTTGACGATGTACGCGAGGATGCCGTCCCCATCGCCCGGGCGGACCGGCATGAACTTGTCCACGGCCAGCGAAAGGCTGCGGGTGTTCGCCAGCAGCTGCAGTATCTGGGT
>BFBZ01000022.1_pt308 | contig 57345 bp, 75 predicted proteins | sample 1888401 | NCBI WGS metagenome assembly BFBZ01 (sample SAMD00112614, study PRJDB3348) | symbiont metagenome | host: Chara braunii
TGCTGTTCTTTTTCTTTCAACTGGCGCTCAACGCGGCCTGGTCGCCGGTGTTCTTCGGCCTGCACAATCTTCACATCGCGCTCGCCGTGATCATCGTGCTCGTGGTGGCGATCGTGGGCACGATCTTCACCAGTGCGCGCGTCGATCGTCCGGCGGCCTGGCTGCTGGTGCCCTACTTCTTCTGGGTGGCGTACGCGACCACCGTGAACGCCGGTGTTGTGGCGATGAATTGATAGCTGCCATCCGCGTGATCGAGCTGCGCGGCAGACGCATGCGATGCGAAGTGATCGAATGCGGCACAAAAGCGTAAATGTGAACATGCGACACGCAATGCAAGACGGCGCGCATCAAAAAGACGTTGGTTTGTACGGATTGATTTCGTGCGGTCGTCACGCCGCCGCGAGAACGCCGCAAACGACGTCGAAGCCATGCAGCAAGTGCACTTCCGCAGCATTCTGCTGCTGCGCAGCAATGCTTGGAATCGGTCGAATAGTCACAGGGATTTAATCTGCCGGACTCAACTTGGTCACGTTGTTGGGTCACTTGTCCCGCACCATTCGATACGGAGAGTGTGCATGGCTCAAGGTTCCCACAAAGAGTTCGACTCTGAGTTCGTCTCAACGCTGAGAGCGGTGTTGGATGAAGCGGTGAGACGCATTTCCGAGGAAAATCGAACGTCGGCCACCAAGGCCAAGATGGCCGAACGGATCGTCAGGAGTGCAGCAGCGGGTGTCACCGATGCCGGCGAACTGATCTCGGAAGCGGTCGAAGAGGGGCGCGTTCCGGCAGCCTGACACATGCGACACGGCACGCTCCCGATCGGGGAGCGGCCGCGATCGAACAGCCCAGATGACAGACCCCATCAAATGATGTCGCGTATCAAGCGACAGCGCGCAAAGGCTCCGGATCACCGGGGCCTTTTTTGTGAACGGTGATGCCCGAGATGATTCGGAAGCCGGTTCGATCTCCGTCGTAGAACGCAGCCATGAGAATCGACCACGCAAGAATCGGGAGCAAGAATCGAGAAACGGACTCCGTTGCGGCATTTCGGCAAGAGGCAGGTCGACAAATAAATCGCGGGACTCTTTCTCGGCGACTGCGTCAAATACAACCATGTCCTATGCGATTCTCAGATCGGCATGTGACGGAGCGGCGCTGCAGGCGGCGCTCGTGGCGGCGTTGCTTGCCGCCATCGCGGTCAACGCGATGCTGCTGGTCAGCTTTATTCAATAAGTTTCGTTAGCAATTCCGCCAGGTTTGCCGCGCAGCCTCCGGCTGGCTGCCGCGTCGCCTTGTTCTGCTATCTGAACTGCGCGCGGCAGGGCGGGCTGAGCTTTGCGATGTTCTTCTGCATGCAGGCCGTGACGCGGGCGACATTTGGAATGGCATCACGGCACACGCGGAAGGCGTCGGCCCGGCAGGCGCGGCGTTGTTCCGGGGTGCCGGCGGCATGGCTGTCGGCGGCGAACGCCGTGACCGATAGCAACAGGACCATGGTCAGGGAAAGGTGCCGGACGGGTCTGCTCTTGAGCATGGGGATGCCTTTCTGGGTTGGCCTGATCGGGATTTTTGCGCGTCCGTGATCCTTCTGCAAACCCATTGCGGTTTTCGGTGCGAAATCAATAAAATCCGCGACCATCCACGTCGGCCCGATGCCGTCGATCCCGGCCTGTTTGATCGGTCTGCGGACTTGTTCCTCGCGGGAGACGCTGCTAGCAGTTCGCGCAGTGGGCCGGCTTAGCTCAGCGGTAGAGCAGCGGTTTTGTAAACCGAAGGTCGGGGGTTCAATCCCCTCAGCCGGCACCAATATAATCAATTACTTAGCTCCAGATTCCAGCTTACGAACCGTTACATCTGTGCCTGTTTTTGTGCCTGTTGGGACCCGCCCGAACATCACTTTATGCCGCTCGTCGTGGGTGAGGAACTCCAGATACTTCTCAGTGGTCTGGATGCTGGTGTGGCCTAGCCGCTGCTGCAAAACGTAGATGGATCGGCCGCTTTTCAGCCAGTCGACGGCCGCCCGATGGCGCAGATGGTGGAAGGTGAAGGGCCTGAAATCCTGTGCCTGAATTTGTGCCTGCCGGGCCACGCTGCGGACCAACCGGCCGAAGTTGGTCGAAACCTGGGCATAGCGCTGTACCGGCCGGTCCTTTTGATGACGGCCTTCGTCGCGGTGCCAGAACAGCCACGGGCCATCGATCGCCGCCGGCAGGGCTGCGAACACCGCAAATCCGAAGTCGTCATCACCGTCGACCAGGTCGATGGTGCGCCGCTTGTTCCGCTTGCCGATGATGGTGAGTTGTTTCTTGGCGTGATCGAACTGCGGTCGCTTGCCGTTGGACAATTCTTCTTGCCGGGCGCCGGTCAGCAGCGCCGCCTCGATCAGGCTCGCGAACAAGCCCGGGGCGCGATTGATCACCATCCGGATGTGGGTGTGGTCCGGCAGCACGATCGGGTCACGCCGCTCGCTGATCCGGGTCTTGCGGCGCGATTTCGGCCGCAACCAGGCGAGCACCGGGTTGGCATCGATCCACTCCTGATCCTCGCAATAAGCCATGATGCTGGACAGCGCGGTGAGGTCGCGCTTGATGGTCGCGTTCTTGACCAGAAGGAGCTGCCGGATGCCCTTCGGCGACGGCGTCTTGCGCCTAGCTTCGACGATCTCGCCGATGAGCTTCTTGGTGATCTCATCAAGGAAGAGGCCCTCCAGATACGGCTTTAAAATCGCCAGCGAGCTCGCGTAGCGCCGCACCGTCTTGGGGCTGACTTCCGTGATGATGTATCCGGCCCACGCGTCCATGGCCTCCTGAAAGGTCCGGCGATGGTCACCGAACCTGGTCGCGGCTACCTGGCGGGCACGTTCGGCCTTGCGGCGGCGCTTAGCAATTTCTGGATCGTCTGTTCGTAGCGACCATCTGATATTGCCGCCTCCGGTCTGAATCCGGCCCCATAGCGTGTTCCCGCGCCAGTAACACCCCTTTGGGGCCTTGCGCTTCGCCATGCCTCCCGCTCCCTGAACTCGACGTAGGCCCTCAGTTTAGCAAGGTTGAACGTCCAGGTACCGCCGATTCTGGCACATCCAGGGAGTTTTCCGCTGGCAGCTAACGCCCGGACCGTGCGGTCTTTTTTGCCCAAAATCGAGCATGCGTCCCGGATCTGGCCGCGTTCGGGTTCGGTTCCGGCGGCTGCGGCCATTGCCTACACCTCCGCCGCGATGCAGGCCGCGACGGCGCGCCGCCATTCGCCGCTGACGTTGGCCAGCCGGCGCCAGGCGTGGGCGCCGTCCATCTTGTCCGATAGCCATGCGAAGTCGACGGCGTAGAGGATGGCATGCAGTAGCACGCGCTCGCCGGACGAACAGACCCCGTCGCAGCGGCGTGCGATTTTGACGACAGCACCGCGGTCGAGCGTGTCGTTATAGTGAACGAGCAGCGCTCGCAGCATCCGCCAGCTGTCGGCGGCTTCGAGATATTCGCTGAGGCCGAGCTTGCGGAACATCGACTGCGCTGGCTCGCTGGCCTTGAATTCATCGAATGTCATCGGGCGTCTCCCATGAAAGAGAGTGCAGCGCGGGCTATTCTGGCAATGTCGGTAGACGTCAGCACCGTGCACAACGGGTAGCCCTTGCGCACCTCGACATCGTCCAGTCGTCTGGCGAGACGGCACCACGGCGCGTTGACCGATTGATCGTCGACCTCCGATATCGAGGATCCGGGGATGTCCAGCGCAACTTTAAGTCCCGCGCTGGCCATGATCGTCGTGAAGCTGCGCGTGCGATCGATCCAGAACGTGCGCCGCACATCGTCTTCTGACAGGTTCTCCCAGAGCGGCAGGATCAGCCCGCAATACTCCCGCCGCAACACTTCGCCAAGACGATCCTCGATCGAGCGTGGTGGAGCGGTGGCGGGTGCGCCAATTGGCGCACGCTCGGCGGCTGTCATTGCAGGTCTCCCTTCTTACATGGCATCTTCACGCTGCGCGGATCGTCGACACGGCCGGCCGTGCTGATGACGGCGGAGAAACCGCAGGCGCGGCAGGTCACGACGTAGACGCCGCAGCGTTTGGCGGGGTATTCCAGGTCGCGGATGCACGCGACACGGGCGCCATTGGTCAGGTCGATGTCACGGCCCTGCGGGAAGCGTACGTTGGGCGGTTGCTTCGGTTCGCGCTCGTGATCGATCCAGCGCACCTCGATCGGCTGCGGGCTGCTCATTTCAAGGATCCTGTGCCGATGCCGACCGATGAGGTTTCCGCACACAGGGCGGAGGGCGAGCCGCAGCAGGACATCAGCGGTTCGCCGCGGATGGTACGGGCCGAAGTCGGCGAGGTGTCGACGAAGGTGCCGGCCCTGTTGACCTCGCGGCCTTTCTGGATGGCTTTCATCATCGCCTGCACAAAGGCCGTGTCGCAGGCCACACGATTGCGGTGCTCATCGGCGGCCGTCTCGACGATAATCCTGTCGTCGTCGATCAGCGACGGCTCGACGGCCGGCACGGGCCTTGCGTCGGCAGCCAGCGGCCAGGTCTCATCGACCGCTTCCATCGCGGCCTTTGCCGATCGAAAGGTGCGGATCGGGCCCTCGGTCGTCGGGCGATCGGGCCGTCGTTTGGCGCGCAGAAATCCGCTGCAATCGGGACGCAGTGCGCTCCATGGCCGGAGTCCGCCGCGGCGGTTGTCGACGATGGCGCCGTCGCTGCGGGTGTAGCGATCGGGCAGCGCGCGGTTAGGGCGCGGGTTGCGGGTCCATGCCATGGTCAGGCCTCCCGCGGACAATGCAGGCACTTCGCGCGCCCGCAGGCGCTGCGAAAGACGTGGCCCTGCGGGTTGCTACAGTCGTTGCGCACCAGGCGGAGAAATTCGGTCCGCTCAGAGCGGGCCTCCGCAAAGTCATCGGCAAACTCGCCGCTGACGGCGTTGTGCACAGCCGCCATAATCTGCTGATAGACGTGGTCGTTCATGTCTTGCCCCTGAATTGAGATTTGAACGCACGCGTACGCTGGTGTTTTGGTTAGTCCTCGTCGGTGTGATCGAAGTCGATCCGGCCGTCGCGATAGATGCCGGCGGCATAGGCGTGAACGGTGCGCAACTGGACAGACGCGAAGCGCATGCCGTTGGCGCGGCCGGATTGCCAGCCGATCATGCCGGAGGCGATGTTGCTGGCGATGAAGATGACGCTGCCGATCAGCGTCCAGGCGAGAATGGTCATCGTGATGCCCCTTGGTGGTTGAGACGGCGGCGATCGCGCTCGGGGTACGATCGCCGCCGCCAGGTCTTGCCGGCTACGCCGCCGCTGCAAATTCCGGCAAGGTGTCGTTGATCTCTTTCGGCGCCGCGGCGTCGGCGACGATGGCGGTGTACTTGGAGGGCTTGCCCTCGAGCTCCTGGTGCAGCAGGTCGTAACCGGCGCGCAGGTCGGGCAGCGGCATGACCTTCTCGATTTCCGTCCAGGTCGCGTCGAAGCACCTCAGAACGGCCTTGAGCTTGTTCTTCTTGTCGTCGGCGGACTGCGACGGATAGTGCAGCTGCAGCAGGGTCTGGATTTCGTCGATGCAGATCTCGCGCTGCACCGGGGTCCAGTCGCGCTTCTCGGTCTTGAGGATGTGCTGGCTGTCGCCGGTCAGGTTGACACCGACATGGGCGCCGCCGAGATTGAGCCGCGAGATGTGCGGGAAGAAATCCTTGAAGTCGGGATTGTCGATCTCCTTGCCGTCCAGCAGCGTGGAGCGGTCCTTGAGGACGTAGGCGCGATGGCTGACAGCGTTGGTGCGCAGGTCCATCTCGCGTTCCATCAGCACCAGCAGCGACGGCTCGAAGCCGGTTTCGCCCTCGGTCTTCATCTTGACGCCGACCTTCTCGAACTGGCGCTTGCCGTTTTCGTCGGTGTACTGTTCGGTGTCGTCGCCAGCGCGGCCGCACATCACGATGTGGAGCTTCGAATTGATGTAGAGATCGGTGAACTGCGCCCAGCCCCTGTCTCTTATACACATCTAGATGTGTATAAGAGACAGGTACTGTTCGGTGTCGTCGCCAGCGCGGCCGCACATCACGATGTGGAGCTTCGAATTGATGTAGAGATCGGTGAACTGCGCCCAGCCCTTATTGCCCTTCAGATAGCCCCAGTCGTCGATCTGCAGGAACGAACGGTCCTTCTTGCGCATGTAGGACTCCTGCAGTTCGCGCCACGGATGGGTGATGCTGTCGATGATCAGCGCCGAGGCGTTCTGTTCGGCCCAGCGCACCGCCTCCAGCAGGTCGACGAACGCGCGTTTCTTGGCGACCACCAGCGGGATGCCGGCGGCCTCGAAGTCGGGGATCAGCCAGTCCGAGCCGGTTTCGGTATCGAAGAAGGCGACCGGCTTGCTGGCGTAGCTGATGCCGCATTCCTTGAGATGCTTGATCAGGCCGATCACGGTCATGGCGGCGGTCTTGGTCTTGCCGGCGCCCTGCTTGCCCATGATGCCCATCTTGAGGAAGGCCGACGTCGGTGATGCTGTCTGGAAAATTGACATCTGTTCAGTCCTTGTGTTGCGACCGTGCGGCGGTCGTGGCCGTTACGAAGTTGCGGTTGTTGTGAGCGGCCCGTCTTTTGCGGGCTTTAAAGTGGCCTTGGTGACTACGTCATGGATGGGCGCCAGCCATGATGTCGGCAGGGCGGCGCAGCGGATTGTGTCCCGGAGCACCTGCAGCATCCGAGGTGCAGCGGAGTAGAGGGCGATATCGGGCTCGCGGGGCAGTTCGGATGTCAGCACTTCGTTGGGACGATCGTCGCCGAACATCTTGCGCAGGGTTGCGAATGCAGTCTGTGCCCGCTCCAGCACCGCGGTCTGCTGATCATCGGCGAGGGAGATAGCCTCGAAAAACGTGATCAGGTCGCAGATGGCCCGCAACGGTTCGCGTGTGGCATCGAAAGTGTCGTCCATCACGCGGCCTCGCGTGCGTCTTCGCGAACGAGCTCGGCGGCCTGGTCGCATTCGTAGGTGGCGTTGCCGTCGATCGCGGCGGTGAAGGCGCCGTCGAACTGGCTCATGTCGACCCGGGCGGGCGCGTTGGCCTTGATCTGGTGGCCGATGTCGGCAAGCCAGGCGTCGAACAGCTGCGAGGCGTCGCGGATGTGGTCGCGGACGGCTTCGAATTCGTCGGCCAGCGGGAAGTGGGTGATCGCGCCGGGAACCGGAATCTCAACCAGCGCAGTGATCAGGGCGCGCCGCGCGACTTCGAACGGGTTGTTGGGCTTGTCCGGAGAGAAGGTCAGGTCGATGGCCATGGTGTCCCTCATCAGTTGATGAAGGAACATACATCAAATCTGTATAATCGAGCAACAGAAATACATGAAATCTGTATTTCACAATTCTGTGATCGGAAGTTCCGATTAATTTTGCCAAGTGGATAAAAAACGGCGAAAAAGCGCAGGCGGCAGTTAACCGTCACAAAATATTAATGGTGGGTGAGGGGGTCGGGGCCTTGGAAAGAACAAGAAAACCAAGGGCTTCCGAGCGTCGTCTGGCGATGGGGCGTCAAGCTCTTCAGATTGCGGCGTTAGTTTCCGCACAGCTGCCGGATGATGTGGAGGAAGCTACGGAGGTAGTCGAGCATGCCATGCGGATCGTGCGCGATTGGCTTGAGCGCAGCGTCGATTCAGGCCCGTCGCCGACGCCCTTGCCGCCCCGCCGGGGCGTTTACCGCCTCAAGGATCATGGCCGGGAGCAGGACGCGGATTCCCCGGTAAATCCAGTCCAGACTGACGCCGGTGCTCCGACAGAGCTTGATCGCTTGATCAACGCTGATCCTGTTGTCCCCGGTCTCAGCGTTGTTCCACGTCTGAAGCGAGATGCCGGTCCGGCGGCATAGCTCCGCCTGGGTCCAGCCCATGGCTTCGCGCGTCGTCCGCAGCCTTTCGGCGACGTCTTCCACGCTGGTTGGCTCAGTGTCCGGGGCTGCCATGGGCCGGGACAATGCCAATTCCACAGATAATGGGCTATTCAGCATCCGTGTATGCTTGCGGTCTACAGATTTGATGTATAAATTTACGAATCAGATGATGGAATCACTCACCACGGCATCGCAGGTGATCGACGCGCTCGACGGCACGACCGCCGTTGCGCGCCGGCATCGGCGGTCGCTGCAGGCGGTCAGCAACTGGCGTGCGACTGGGAGAATTCCGTCCAGGCTTTATCCTGTCATGACGCAGGACCTCGAACTCCGCGGCAAGACGGCGCGCGCCGCGATTTGGGGCATCGAGGAGCCGGTGCCCTCCATTGCCTCGGATTCCGGCCCCCTTCCGGAGAGGGCAGCATCATGATCCGTAGCCATCTTCAGTCCTCGTTGTCGGCCGCGCGTGCGCGCAGTCGTGTTGTTGCGTTTGTAGTGTCAGGAGTGGCCGTTTCATGGGGGAATCAAACCCGCCAATCGTGCGGACGTCAAATTTTCGGGGTGGCAAATCTGTCACCAGAAATACCCGGCCGGCGCGCGGGAGAATTTCTTTCCGCGACCTCGCCAAGCTCGCCAGCCCTCGCAAGACGGAACAGTTCCTCGCGGAGCGCACCGGGACCGATCCCCGCACCGCGAAACGCTGGCTCTCACGCAAGAGCAGGGCGCCCGACCGTGCCGTCTATGCCGTGCTCGCGGACATCTTTGGCCGCATCGACTGATCTGCGGAGGGCCGCATAATGGCCGACCTGTCGTTCCTGAAATTCCATGAACGCGAGCTGATCCGCGAGGGCCATCACGTCGAGGCCGGCTGGATCAGCCTGCGGATCGCGATCGACGGCCTCGACCTGCCGCCCGCAGAAATCCAACGGATGCGCGACGTATTTTTTGGCGGCGCTTCGTTCTTGTTCAGTTCGGTGATGACCGCCCTGGATCCGGCGAGGCAGCCGACACAGATCGATGTCGAGCGTATCGCGGCAATTGCCCGCGAGCTTCGCTCGTTCCAGACCGACAAAGAGCTTCGTGGATGCGCGACCGCAGGGTCAGCATAGGCGAAGTCGTTATCTACGCGTTTTGTTGCTTCAGTCGTTTTTCCCTGCGTTCCCAGCGTCTGACCGACCAACCGCGCGCGAGCCCTCTCGCGCGAGCGAGAACCTTATGCTGTCCGCGATCGAAGATCTCTACACGCTCAATGATCAGCAGCTGATGGCTGTGATCATTCTCACGGCCGCGCTGCTCTGTATCGTCGTCGTCGTCACCGCGCGCGGCAACCGCGTGGTTTCACGTGAAACACGGCCGATGGAGCGCCTGCGATGATCTCAGGAGTTGCCGTCTATGTGCTGATCGGTGCGTCACTCTACGTCATGCTTGACGGCGGCAAGGTGATGCGCGGCGTGCGCAACGCGCGGGTGGCACTGGGCATGCGCCCGCCGTCGCGCGTCTCGGTCGTGCTGGGCACGGCGCTGGCGGTCGTGAAGTGGCCTGTGGTCATTGTCGGAATTGTCAAAGCGCTGCGGAGGGCATCATGAGCGGCGGCTTCCTCGCGCCCGGCCACGCGCCGCTGAAATTCCATCCGCTGGCGAACCTGTTTCCGATGCTGGCGGATGCCGAGCTCGATGATCTTGGCGCCGATATCCAGACCAACGGCCAGGTCGAGACGGTGAAGCTCCATCGCGGTATGGTGCTGGACGGCCGCAATCGCTACACCGCGTGCGGCAAGCGCGGCATCGGCGTTCGCACCGAGATCTTCCAGGGCACGGATCGCGAGGCGCTGGCCTGGGTAATCTCGAAAAACCTGAAACGACGCCACCTGACCGAAAGTCAGCGGGCGATGGTTGCGGCGAAGCTCGCGACGCTGCGGCTGGGCGACAATCAGCAGGTACTCAGGCTGCGCGAGGCTGCGCCAATTGGCGCACCCGCGTTCGATCTCGGCGACCAGGCGACCGCGCCGGAGCCGGCGCCGATCGTGTCCCAGACCGAGGCGGCGGAGATGATGAACGTCGCGCGGCGCAGCGTGCAGCGCGCGGCCGTGGTGCAGGATAAAGGTGCGCCTGAGCTGCAGGCGGCTGTCGACGCCGGTACGGTCAAGGTCTCTGCCGCGGCCGACATCGCCGCGCTGCCGATCGATGAGCAGCGGAAGATCATTGCCGCGGCGGATCCGAAGGTCGTCAAGGAAGTCTCGAAAAAGAACCGCGTCGCCAAGCAGGCGGAGGGCCGTACGCGGCGGCTCGCCAACATGGCTAAGCCGGATGCCACGCCGCTGCTGACCGGCGGCGGCAAGGTCGGTGTGTTCTATGTCGACATTCCCCGCGAGTTCGAACAGTGGTCCGACGAGACGGGGGCGGACAAGTCGCCAAACAACCACTACCGCACCGAAAAGTTCGAGTTCCTCGCTGCCATGCGGGAGCAGATCCTCGCACGCGCCAAGCCGAACAGCGTCATGTTCATGTGGGCATGGGCGAATTCGCTGTTGGATCAAATTGACCTGCTGGCCGAGTGGGGCTTCTCCTCGATGCGGCTGCGCGACAGCGAGGGCCGTCTGCTGCGCGGTGCCGATGGCAAGATCCTTCCGCCGGTCGGCGAGGGGCGGTACCGGACGCATCAGATCTGGGCCAAGCGCAGTGCCAACGGCAACCTGCATCAGGGAATGGGCTTCTGGTTTCGCGACTGCCATGAGGTCCTGCTGATCGGCGCGCGCGGCGACGTGCCTGCGCCGCTGATGGGCACGCAGGCGCTGTCGATCGTCGATGGCTTGATCGGCGATCACTCGGAGAAGCCGGACGCGTTCCGCGACCAGATCGACCAATACTTTCCAGGCGTGCCGAAGCTCGAGCTCTTCGGCCGCGTCGATGACGAGGCGGCGTTCAAGGCACGTTGGCCTGATTGGCAGGTTTGGGGAAACCACCAAGCGCCGCCGGCGCCGAACGCGGAGGCTGCGGAATGAAGCAGTCCAGACTCATGTCGATGCTGGAAACCTGCCTGTCGACCGCGATCGGCTTTGTCGTGGCGGTCGGAACGCAGCTTGTGGTGTTTCCGCTGTTCAACTATTCGCCGCCGCTCGCGGACAACTTCAAGATCGCGGTGCTGTTCACGGCCGTATCGCTGGTGCGCGGCTTCCTGGTTCGGCGGTTGTTCGAAAGGATGCATATCCGGCGCCCGCTGTCTTCCTTCATGACGGCGGTGATCGAGGAGCGCTTCGGTCAGATCGAAAGAGAAGGCTGGGACCTGGCGCACGATGACCGGCACGATCGTGGCGAACTGGCCCGCGCTGGCGCCACCTATCTGCTGCACGCCGGCACCGCATCGCAGACCACACCGCACGAATGGCCGTGGGACGGCGACTGGTACAAGCCGAAGGGCACTCGCCGCGACCTGGTGCGCGGTGTCGCGCTTGGCATAGCCGAGGGTGAGAAGTTCGACCGCGAACGCAAGCCTGGTGCGCGGTTCTCTGTCGTCGATTCGAGGCCGATCGCTGAAAAGGCGCGGGCCCATCGACGATTCTCCATTTGGGGTCGCCGCGCATGACCGCCGACCTCGCCGCACAGATCGCAGACGCCCAGAAGACCGGCTTCGTGCCGGGCGCCAGCTACCGGCGCGACGACGGCGTGATCATGGTCGAGATCACGCCCGGCAACTTCGTCAACGCGCGGGTCGCGCAATCCCTCGGTGTCAAGCCGAGCAATGAAACGGCGGACGACGCATGATCGACCTGCGCAACGTCAATCATGGGCATGTCTGCTGCGGCATTGGGTCCGGCGCTGCCGGTTTCAATCGCGGGCAGGCGCGCGTTGGCAACATGGTGGCCAAGTTCAGATGCCTGGGTGGCATCGACGTCGATCCGGCCTGTGTCACCGACTTTGAGACGCTGACCGGCGCCAAGGCGACGCGGCTCGATCTGATGACACTCGGCCAGTATGTCGCCTTCCACGGGCACAAACCGCCGCCGGGCTGGAAGGAGGCGGTCCCTGACGACTTCCGGCGCGCGTTCCGCAACGAGCATCCGCACATCCTGTTCATGTCGATGCCCTGCAAGGGCTTCAGCGGTCTCCTGAGCGAGAAGATGTCGCTGTCGCCGAAGTATCAGGCACTCAACGGTCTAACCCTGCGCGGTCTGTGGCTGGCGCTGGAGGCGTACCAGGACGATCCGGTCGAACTGATCCTGTTCGAAAACGTGCCGCGCATCGCCACACGCGGGCGCTGGCTGCTGAACCAGATCATCGCGCTGCTGCAAGCGTTCGACTACGTGGTGAACGAAACCAAGCACGACTGCGGCGAACTCGGCGGGCTGGCGCAACATCGCGACCGTTTCCTGCTGGTGGCGCGCCATCGTTATAAAGTCCCGGAATTCCTGTACGAGCCGAAGAAGCTGCCACTGCGCGGCGTCGGCGAGATCCTTGAGAAGCTGCCGCTGCCCGGCCTGGTGGATGCGCAGGGCGTGCCACTGGGCGGCCCGATGCACAGGGTGCCACGGCTGCAGTGGAAGACATGGGTGCGGCTGGCATTCGTGGAAGCCGGCAAGGATTGGCGGTCACTGAACAGTCTTCGCGTCGAGAACGGGATGCTGGCCGACTATGGCATCGCGCCGGATGTCGGCTGGCATGGTGACGTGCTGGGGGTGCAGAGCTGGGATGAGGCCAGCGGTACGATCGCGGGGCGGAGTCTGCCCACAAACGGCAAGTTTGCCGTTGCCGATCCGCGGGGCTTTGCCAGCGAAGCCGTGGATTTCCACGGCTTGCGGGTCAACACCTGGAAGGGGCCCGCAGCCGGCGCAATCACAGGGCAGCGCAGCCCCGGCTCCAGCGCGCAGAGCGTGGCCGATCCGCGGGTCGACGGACATCCGAAGTCCGTACAGCTCGGTGTCGGGCATTGGCAACAACCGGCGGCTGTCATCAAGAGTGATGTCTCGGTTGGAACGGGACGCTATGCGGTCGCCGATCCGCGGTTCACCTGGCACGAAGGCGCGTCAAGCAGCAAGGTTAGGGTTACGGAGTGGCGGGGGCAATCGCGTGTCGTAACTGGGTCACAGCAAGTCGGTTCCGGCGCACAGGCGGTTGCTGATCCGCGTGCGCATGGAAGTTTCAGCGGACAAGGCAAGTATCGCGTCACTGGTTTCCCTGAGGCCGCCGGTACCGTCATCGGCGGGTCGACGACGGGACAGGGTGCGTTCGCCGTCGCCGATCCGCGGCCGGTCGGACTTTCAGATCCGGAGCGCAAGGTCTACCTGACCGGCGGCCATTACGGTGTTGTCAGGTGGCAGGAGCCGAGCGGTGCGATCCCCGGTCATGCCAAGAACAACAATGGCCCGTGGTCGGTCGCCGATCCGCGCATCGATCGGGCGCTGCCGGGACAGACCGACAATGTGGTCTGCATGATCCGCGCGCTGGACGGCACCTGGCACCGTCCCTTCACCACGCTGGAATGCGCCGCGCTGCAGAGCATGTTCGATCCAGATGAGCGGTTCGATCTCAGCGGCACCTCCGACAGCGCCAAGCGCGAGAGGATCGGCAACGCCGTGCCGCGCGACACGGGGGCCGCCATCGCCAGCATGATGGGGCAGGTCCTGCTGCTGGTGTGGAGCGGTGAATCCGCGCCGATCGCGGACACCCCGATCTGGGTGCGTGACCTCGCCATCGCGCTGTCGGTGAAGCCGATGGAGTTTCCGCATGCGTGATCTGATCGCGCTCAATCAATCCCCGCCGGCGGGACGTCCGGCAATCCCTGGAGGCATGACACCATGAATATACAGACTGCCGTTTCAGCCGCGGCGACCAAGCTGCTGATCAAGCGCGATCCGAGCCTGTCGGCGCTGATCGTGACGGGACCGCAATCGATCGCGATCAGGGCCGGGACCGTGTTTGCCGGCATCGACATCGGCGTCGACGCGGCGGTGAAGCTTCCGGACGGTGGGCTCCAGCTTGGCACGGACTATGCGGTGACGCTGATGCCGGGGCTTCCGGCCGTCGCCGAAAAGCTGACGGACGACTATCGCATGGTCGATTTCAAGCTCGGAGAATTACCCGTGATCGGCGGCTTCCATTATGCCCCGGGCGGCAATGCTGCTGCGCGCACTGGCGGCGATGAGGTGCCGGCGATCAACCCCTTCTCGGTCTGGGATCTGAATTTCCGGCCGGCGTGTTCCGATCCGCGTGCCATGACGCTGGTCGACGGTCCGCGCGGCAAGTTCTGGTGTGACATCTATCTGACGGGCGCGGCCCATCATGCCGACGGCACCAGCAAGTTCGGTGTCGTAATCGCGGATGGCGACGATCTGCCGCTGCTCAAGGGCGAGCGTGCGCGCAAGTTCGATTATCCGACCGCCGTGGCCGTTTTGGCGGAGCACGGCAAGCAGTTGCTGAGCCTGGAGGAGTTCTTCGCCGCGGCCTTTGGCGTCACCGAGAAGACGGCGCATCGCGGCGATCCGAAGCGCACCGCGCTGGACGCTTCGCGCACCAGCAAGTGGGGCGTCATGCAAGCAACCGGCAGCATGTGGACTTGGGGCCATGACGGCGACCCGGACGAGCCGCGCGCCTCGTTCTTCGGCGGTTCCTGGTTCGGCGGCGGCGACGCGGGCTCGCGCTACGCGGTCGTCGGCAACTGGCCCGGCTACTCGAGCGGGAGCGTGGGCGCTCGCGGGCGCAGTGACCACCTGCAGCTTGACTAACCGTCGCGACAGCGACGGCGGGTCTGCCATTCCATTTTTTGTTCAAGGAACCTGAAACATGAAACAGCAAGCTCTCAAGAATCCGGCGACGCGCGGCCTCATCAAGTCCGATTCCGGCTCTCCCGCGATGACCGTGACCGGTCCGACCGGCATTTCGATCAAGGCTGGAACGACCTTTGCCGGCATTTCGTTTTTGCATGATACGCCGGTGCCCGCGCCCGAAGCCGGCTTCATCGCCGGGACGGATTATGTTGTCGTTGTGCCGCCGAGCGGCGAACCCTGCATCCTGAAATTCGATGGTCCGAACCACGGCGATCAAGATCAGATCGGAGGCTTTCACTTCGCGCCTGGTGGCAATGCTGCCGCGCGAAAGGGTGGCGATGCGACGCCTGCTATCAACCCGTGCTCGGTCTGGGATTTGCACTTCAGGCCTGCCTGTCAAGATCCGCGCGGGATGACGTTGGTCGAGGGGATCAGCGGGAAATTCTGGTGCGACATCTATCTTCTGGGTCGCGGCCACCTCGTCGACGGAACGAGCAAGCTGGGTGCACGGATCGCCGATCACAACGACCGTCCCGACAATCCGGACGGCGAGCCGTTCAGGCGGCTCGACTATCCGACGGCCGTCGCTGTGATGGCGCACCATGGCAAACAGCTGCTGAGCGATGCGGAATTCTATGCCTGCGCCTTCGGTGTGACGGAACGGTCATCGAACAGCGACGATCCCGTCGATACCTGCCTTGATGCGCCGCGCACCAGCAAGTGGGGCGTCATACAAGCAACAGGAAATATGTGGGTATGGGGCCACGACGGCGACCCCGACACGCCGCGCGCCTCGCTCTTCGGCGGTTCCTGGTTCGGCGGCGGCAGCGCGGGCTCGCGCTGCGCGCACGTCGTCAGCTGGCCCGTCGACTCGAGCGGGCTCGTGGGCGCTCGCGGGCGCAGTGACCACCTGCAGCTTGCTTAGCTGGCGCGGCAGCGCCAGCCGGGAATGACCGCAAACTCATGACGATCGTCAGAGACGACATGCTCGCAACCGACGCTCTGGCGATCGTCGAGAAATATGAGGCCTTCGTGCGCTATCTCTATCCGATCCTGCAACGTTGTCCGCGCCAGCACGGTGTTGTCCGTGACACGGTGCTGGCGGCGCTGTTTGTGCCGATCGGAGGCCTCTATCACGCCGCCAAGTCACGGCAGGTGTCACGGCTCTATTCCGTCGATGCCGAGTTCGCGACCTTGCGGTCTCACCTTCGCTTTCTGGCCAGCGTCAATGTCCGGGTTCTTGGACCCAATCAGCATGTCACCGCACTCGCGCTGCTTGCTGAACCCGGCGGTATGCTGAACGCGTGGATACGAAAGCTCAACAGTTCGGACGCGCGTGCGCGTTCGATAGGGCAGGCGGGGAAATGATGCGGCCGCGCGCCTCGATCTTCGGCGGTTCCTGGTTCAACGACGGCAACGCGGGCTCGCGCTACGCGAACGTCGACAACTGGCCCGACAACTCGAACGAGAACGTGGGCGCTCGCGGGCGCAGTGACGACCAATCTTATCGGTTATCGATGCCGGGCAAGTCCGGCTTCGATGCGGCTCGGAGACGATCACGGTCGCTCCGGCCGGCCACAGCATACGATTACGGTCGGTGGTCAGCCCGCCGGTCCTGCTTCGGCGAATACATTTCACGGTCCGGCAGAACGGGGCGTAGCAGGCTTGCCTGTCGAGACCCGCGGCCGGTTTCTTTCAGCGGGCTCGGCATGACCAAGCGTTATCGCAATCTGATCGGACGGATCACGGCACTGGCCACCATGGAAGCGGCCTATCGCTTGACCGCCGCCGGCAAGAGGTTGACCTCCGGTTATCTGGACTTCAAGGAATTCGGCGCGCTCAATCTCGCGGACCTGGCGCGGGATATGGCGACCGGTGCCTATCAGCCGGGCACACCACATCAGTTCCATGTTTTCGATCCGAAGCTGCGGTTGATCTCGGCGCTGCCGTTCCGCGACCGCATCGCGCAGCAGGCGCTGTGCCTGGTGATCGCGCCGATTTTCGACCGCGCGCTGCTGCCGCGCGCGTTCGCCTGTCGCCCGGGCAAGGGCACCCACGCCGGCGTGGTCCAGTTGCAAAGCGACCTGCGACGGCTGCGGCGATCGGGCCCGGTGTTCTTCCTCAAGACCGATTTCTCGAGCTATTTCGCCTCGATCCAGCGCGACGTCCTCTGGCGCCTGATCGAAGCCAAGATCAGTTGCCGCGCCACGCTGCGGTTGATCGAAACGATGGTGCCGCGCACCGGCACCGGTCTGCCGATCGGCAGCCTGACGTCGCAGATCTTCGCCAACGTCTACACCGGAGCAACGCTCGACCGGCACCTGCAGCAGACGCTCGGTGAACGTCTTTGGTACCGCTACATGGACGACCTGGTGGTGCTGGGGCGCAGCTCGGAGCATCTGGACCGGGTCAAGACGTCGATCGAGGGGTATTCGCGCGGCGAGCTCGGGCTACGGTTCTCCAAATGGCAGATCGCGACGGCCGGCCGGGGCATCAACTTCCTGGGTTATCGCATCTGGCACGATCACAAACTGCTGCGCCGTGACAGCGTCGTCCGGGCGCGGCGCAAGATCGGCGCCTATCGGGCCGCCGGCGACGATGAACGGCTGAGGCAGTTCCTGATCGCATGGCTGGGACATGCGCGGTGGGCCGACAGCGCCAACCTGATCCGCAGCCTCGACCTGGCGCCTCAATTCACCGCTCGGAGGACGCCGTCATGAATGCGCCTGCCGCGATCAAGACGTCCGCGCCGATGCTGCGAACCGCAGCCGGCGCGCTTCCGCGACTGCGAGACGGCACCGAATTCAGCCACGATCAGGCCGAGGTGTTCTATCACGACAATCCGGCCTATCGGTCGTCTCACTCGACGATCGCCGTGCTTGCCCTGGACAGTGGTAACTGGCTGGCGAGGCCGCCAAGCTTCACCATTGACGCGCCGCAGTTCGAAAGCCGCAATCTTGCGCTGCGCATGGCGATTGCCGGCGTGATCCGCAAGGCACGGCGCTTCATGCGCGCGGCGGAGGGCGAGGGCACGGCCTGGTCTGCGGGCTATGGCGGGCGCGTCATCGACTGGGCATTGAGCTTGAAGCCGGAGGCGGAGATAGCCCCGGTAGCGGACCCGCGACCTTCCGAAGAAGCCGGCAAGTCAGATCCGATTGTCGCGGCCCTCGTCGCAGCCCATCGTGCACGGACGACTTATCCCGCCCGCCACACCTTCTCGATGACCAATCCGATCGTCAACGGTCACATGGTGACCATGGGCACTTGCACCTGCGGCGACACATTCTCTTATACGTGGGGCAGCTACGAGCGCATGGACGCCGCGATCGAGGCGCACTGGCAGAAGTTCGATCATCAATCCGACAAGATCGATGGCCGCGGCCAGCCGATCGTGCCGGATGAGTATCTTGAAGGCATCACCAACAAGATCATCAACAGGATCAACGCGGAAAATCCGGACCCCGTTTCAGACGCCGCGCCAGCACAGCCCCCCGGTGCGCGGACAACGAAACGCCGTAAATCGCGCCGGAAAGCCGACGAGGCTCCCCAGCTCGTCGACGCCGCGTTGCCAGAGCCGGCACTGCCCAATGGTGCCGGCTCGCCCCCTTCCTCCCCCGCCGCGGCCTCAGTCCCCGCGGCGCTTGAGCCGGTGTCCGTGACTGGAAACACGGACGCCGGCTCCTTTTCTCAGGAGGGTGCGCCAATTGGCGCAGGCGAGATCCATCCCAGTCTGACGAATGCTGTTGTCGTTGACGCAGTCGATGATCTCCGCAACTGGGGACCGCGACAGGACGATCCGGACGATCTTCTGATCGAATGGCCGTCCTATGACAGTTTCCTTGAAGACAAGATCGTCAGCGCGCCGATGCGCGGCATCGAGGTGCCGCGGGATGCGCTGCATCCGTGGCTGAAGCCGCATTGCAAGGATCTCACGGTGTGGGCGCTGCGGCTCGGCTGCGCCGCGATCTTCGCCAATTTCGGCCTGCACAAGACGGCCATGCAACTGGAGTGGGTGCGGCAGCTGCACCTGCGCGCCGGCGAGAGGTGCACGCTCAACGTTGTGCCGCTCGGCGTGCGCCATGGCTTCATCAAGGAGGCGCTGCAGCTAGGCATGGACGTGCGCTTCATCCGCTCGGATGAGGAATTTCGCAGTCTGGCCGAAGAGGGCGTCGTTCACTTCCTCACCAACTACGAAAGCATCCGGGAGGGCAAACTTGATCCGAATAATTTCGGCGCTGTCTCGCTGGATGAGGCGAGTGTGCTGCGCTCCTACGGCTCGAAAACCTTTCAAGAATTCCTGCCGCTGTTCGCCAAGGTGCCGTTCAAGCTGGTGGCGACCGCGACGCCATCGCCGAACCGATACAAGGAACTGATCCACTATTCCGGCTTCCTCGGTGTGATGGATACCGGGCAGGCCCTGACGCGGTTCTTTCAGCGCAATTCCGAGAAGGCCGGCGATCTCACACTCTACCCGCACAAGGAAGACGAGTTCTGGATGTGGGTGCACTCCTGGGCCGCCTTCCTGCAGAAGCCGTCGGATCTCGGCTACAGCGACGAGGGCTATGAGCTGCCGCCGCTCAACATCACCTGGCACGAGGTGCCGGCGGACCACTCCAAGGCCGAGCCGGAGCGCGACGGACAGGGCGTGATGTTCCGCAACGTGGCCAAAAGCCTCTCCGATGCCGCGAAGTCCCGCCGCGACAGCCTGTCGTTCCGGGTCGGCCGGATGATGGAGATCATCACCAAGGATCCGGACGCGCACCGCGTGATCTGGCACGACCTGGAGGCCGAACGCGAGGCGATCGAGACGGCGCTGCCCGACATCGTCACCATCACCGGCAGCATGGACATCGAGACGCGCGAGCGGCATCTGGAGGACTTCGAGGAGGGCCGGATCAGGCATTTCGGCACCAAGCCGATCCTGTCCGGCTCCGGGTCGAACTTCCAGTATCACTGCCACAAGGCGATCTACCTCGCGCTGCCCGGCTACGGCTACAAGTTCAACGATTTCCTGCAGTCGCTGTTCCGCCTGCAGCGCTTCGGCCAGGTGCACCCGGTCGAGGTCGACATCATCTATTCGGAGGACGAGCGTGCCGGCCGAGCCGCGCTGGAAGAGAAGTGGGCGCGCGACATCGAAATGCGCGAGCGGATGAGCGAGATCATCCGCAGGTACGGCCTCGATACCTTGCCGCTGCGCGACACGCTGGTGCGCTCCATCGGCGTCAAGCGCGTAGAGGTGAAGGGCGAACGCTTCCTCGCTATCAACAATGATGCGGTCGCCGAGTGCAGGACCTGGCCGGACAACTCTGTCGGCGAGATCATCACCTCGATCCCGTTCGCGAATCATTACGAGTATTCGGCGAGCTACAACGACTTCGGCCACACCGACGACAACGGGCACTTCTGGGGCCAGATGGATTTTCTGACCTGCGAGCTGCTGCGGATGCTGCAGCCGGGCCGGCTGGCCTGCATCCATGTCAAGGACCGCGTGCTGTTCGGCTCGGTGACGGGCGAGGGCGTGCCGACGCTGTCGCCGTTTCATGCCGAGGCGATCATGCACTACCGGGCCCACGGCTTCCAGTACATGGGCATGAACACGGTCGTCACCGACGTCGTGCGGGAAAACAACCAGACCTATCGGCTGGGCTGGAGCGAAAACGCCAAGGATTCCTCCAAGATGGGCGTCGGCTCGCCCGAATACATCCTGCTGATGCGCAAGCCGCAGAGCGACCGCTCGCGCTCCTATGCCGACGTGCCGGTGACCAAGGAAAACAAGACCTGGGTGCGCCAATTGGCGCAGCCTGCCGTCGCCGGACCGGACGGTTCGGTCGCGGTGCCGCCTTCGGTCGAGGTCGAGCAGGGCATCTATTCCCGCGCGCGCTGGCAGATCGACGCGCATTCGTTCTGGCGTTCCAGCGGCAACCGCCATCTGACGCCGGAGGAATTTGCCGCCTGTAGTTCAGCCGATCTCGCCAGGCTGTTCGCGCGCACGTCCGTCGATCGGGTCTATGATTACGAGGCGCACGTCAAGATCGGGGAGGCCTGCGAGCGCGCCGGCTCGCTGCCGGCAACGTTCATGTGCATCGCGCCGGGATCGCACCATCCGGACGTCTGGCACGACGTCAACCGCATGCGCACCCTCAACATGCTGCAGGCGCGCAAGGGCGCCGAAATGCACCTGTGTCCGCTGCAGTTCGACATCGTCGATCGCCTGATCGAACGCTACTCGAACGAGGGTGATCTCATTTTCGATCCATTCGGCGGCCTGATGACGGTGCCGTATCGCGCGTTGCTGAAGAACCGCCGCGGCGCCGCGACCGAACTCAACGCGACTTATTTCCTCGACGGCGTGCACTACCTGCGCATGGCTGAAGAGAAGATGACCACGCCGGAGCTGTTCGATCTGAAAAGCTTCGATGCCGCCAATACCCCCCCCCTCGGACGTGATGGAGATTGAGGCGTGAGGGACCGTTGTCGAGAGATGTACGAACGGATGGGGCGCAACGCGATGTTGCGTCAGGGATCGCCTGTAGACGATCTGATGATGTTCGTCATTAAAGAAAATGAACGTGCAGCGGACGAGCGCCTTTTGAAGGAGCTCGAAGAGGCCGAACAAAAAGCATCGGCGGCGCTCGGTCGCTACAAGTTCCAGATGTTCGGTTACTGGGCTGCGATCTGGGTGCATATCAATCGGATCGGCAACTTTAAGCGGCCCAATCCCTGGAAGCGCCTGGTCAAGGAGGCTCGCCGGTGACCGCACCGATCTACATCGCTCCTCCGCCTTCGCCGCCAGGCGCGCCTGCCATCGAGCCGGCTGAAGCCATCGCTATTGCTCTGACGACCGCGCTGCGACGACCGTTTGGGCCGGACCATCAGGCCGTGACCTTGGTCGAGGCGGCGCTGCATCGCTGCGGCTGGGAAATCGTGCCTCGGAAAATCAAGGGAGAGCGACCATGAGAGTGGGTGAAGAAATCCAGCGTGCCCTGTTGCGTGCGGAGCAGCTGGAGCGGACGTGCCCGCGCTCGCTGCGCGTGCGATTGATGACCCGCTACGGTGGCTCGATCGAAAAGCGGACTGGCGTGCTGCATGGTGACGACAATCAACCCGATATCCCGCTTGGCTTGCTGATCACGGCCCACATCGCTGTGCGCAGCCGGGACAAGATGGAGCGGCAGAACCATCAGTCAAGCACCACGGAAAAGCTGATCCTCTGGGATGAGCTGGACGATCGCGCGGGCGAGTTGACCACCATCGTCGAACAGTGCGTCGCGGCGGCCGAAGCCGCGCTGGGCATCACGCGCCCCTGATTTTTGTTCCTGTTCCTGTTGCGTTGCGTACCTCACCACGTTTGGGAGAACGATGATGGCTGCGCAAACCGCTGCTGCGAGCGACAACACGGGAACGTCTTCGACCAGCTTCGCCGAAAATCAGCTGAAGGCAGTCCTGGAGCGAATCCAGCGGCTGGAGGAAGAGAAGAAAAACATCAGCGACGATATCCGCGATGTCTATGCCGAAGCGAAGGGCAACGGCTTCGACGTCAAGGCGCTGCGGCGGCTCGTTCGTTTGTCCCGGATGGATGGTCCCCAGAAGGCGGCTCACGACGAGGTCGAGACGATCCTCGAAACCTACATGCAGGCGCTGGGGATGCTGTGATGAAGCGGCATCGTTGGGGCGAGAAAACACGCATGGCCCAAAAGTCGGAAGTCCAGTGTCTGGACTGCGAACTGATGAAGGCCACTCTGAAAGAGCGAAACGGCAGATTTGTTCGCTATCGTGTTGAATTCTGGCGTGGCACCGACCGCGTCGAATGCACCGCGACGCCGGCCTGCGAAAAACAGGTCCGGGAGGCGGCATGACGTCCGAACCGTTTCCCGTTCCGGCTCTGACCAAGGCGATCGACATCGCGGCGTTGCTGTCAGCATTTCGCTGGCCGCTGTCGAACGAGAAACTGCTGCAGGCCGATATCGAGACGGTGCTTTCGGACAAGGGAATTGCCTTCGAGCGGGAGGTGCATCTGAGCGCAAGCGACATCGTCGACTTCATGATCGACGGTGTGGCGGTTGAGGTGAAGATCAAGGGATCGGCGCGAGAGATCTACCGGCAATTGGAGCGCTATGCGGCGCACGAGCGCGTGGAAGCGCTGGTGCTGGCGACCAATCGCCCAATGGGCCTGCCGCTGCAAATCAACGGCAGGCCGGCGCGGATGGTATTGCTGGGGAGAAACTGGCTGTGAACGCCTCGGTGCAGCAACTCGACGACCTGCTGGCAGCGGCGAGCCGGCTCGCCTGGCGCGACGACGCGGTTGCGGAGCGCACCTATGGCAAGCTGGTCTATGCCGGCCGGCGCTGGGTGATCACAGATCTCGAGCCACAGGTGGCGATCCGGATCAAGCGTATCTTTCCGCGCATCAGCGTGACGCAGGTCGGGTCGTTCGGCTTCAGCGACAGCGATGAAACCCGTTCCGAACTGGAGTGGTTCATCGCCCGTTATCCGCTTGTCATGTCGCCGGCGGACCGGGAGCGGCTGGCCGAGGGGCGCATCCGCTTCGAGCGTATTCGCGGCGAGGTCGAGCAGGTCCTGCTGCCGGGATGGCAGCCGTCCAGCTTGCCGCCTCGGTTGCGCGAGGGGGTGGTGCTGCGGCCGAACCAGGCGCGCGCCGTCGAGATTGCGCAACAGCTGGGCCGGCTGCTGGTGGCCGACGATGTCGGGCTCGGCAAGACGCTCGGCGCGCTCGCTGCGATCACCGCGCCGCAGTTCCTGCCGGCGGCGATCATGGTGCAGGCGAACCTCGCGATCCAGTGGCAGCGCGATTTCATCCAGAAGTTCACCACCCTGACCTCGCACGTGATCGGCGGGACGCAGCCTTATACGCTGCCGGATGTCGACTGCTACATCTTCAAGTACACGAACGCCTCCGGCTGGGTCGATATCGCCGCCACAGGGCGCTTCCGCTCGATCATCTATGACGAAATTCAGGAACTGCGCCACGGCCGGGGAACGCTGAAGGGCGATGCCGCGACCGTGTTCACCAATTGCGCGGCGCTTCGGATCGGCCTCTCGGCGACGCCGATCTTCGGCTACGGCGGCGAGATGTACAACGTCATCGATTTCGTCGAACCGGGCATCCTCGGCAGCAAGGAGGAGTTCATCCGGGAATGGTGCACCGCCGACGACGGCAAGATGATCGTCAAGGATGCGGAGGCGCTCGGCTCCCACCTGCGCGATCTCAACCTGATGCTGCGCGAGGTCGGAGGCGGGCCGCCGCCAAACCGCATCATCCACGACGTGCCCTATGACGAAGAGGTGGCCGAGGCGGATGAGGCTTTCGCGCGCACGCTGGCGCTCAAGGTGCTTAATGGCAGCTTTTCCGAGCGCGGGCAGGCGGCGCGCGAACTCGACATGTATGCGCGACGGGTCACGGGTGTGGCCAAGGCGCGCCACGTCGCGGCCTATGTCCGGATCCTGCTTGAGGCGAAGGTACCGATCATCCTCGGCGGCTGGCACCGCGATGTCTATGACATCTGGCTGAAGGAGCTCGCCGACTTCAATCCGATGCTCTACACGGGCTCGGAGACGCCCCTGCAAAAGGACGGCGTCAAGCGCGCCTTCATGGCCGGCGACACTGACTGCATCATTATCTCGCTGCGCTCCGGCGCCGGGCTCGACGGTCTGCAGCACCGCTGCAAGACCGTTGTCCATGGCGAACTCGACTGGTCGCGCGAGGTGCACAAGCAGCTCGCCGGCCGGCTGCGTCCCCACGCGCGACCCGATCCGATCGATGAGATCTACATCGTCGCCGACGGCGGCTCCGATCCGCTGATCGCCGCCGTGCAGGGCCTGAAGGCCAGCCAGGCGCACGGCATCATTGATCCGGGACGCGCGGTGCAGGCCGTCCAGACCGACGAATCCCGCATCAAGGCGCTCGCGCGCATGTACCTGGAGAAACGAGAGTGACCCGCAACTCCGCCACGCCTCCGAAACCTTGGTCGCAGAACGATGCCAAAACTGCAGCCGCGCTCTGGCAGCGGCATTTTGTCGACGAGTTTGGCGATGACGTGAAGGCCGCGCCATTCGGAACTCGTTTTCGGGTGCTGCAGATCATCGCGCGGACGCTCGATCGCACTTTCGAGGCGGTCGACGGGAGATTCCGGATGTATGGAGTGGCGTTCGGCGCCAACCAGCGCGGGCGCGAGATATCGGCGCACACGCTGGCCCAGCGCGACGCGCGCAAGGAAGCCGAGCGGCTGCGCGACCTGACCTCCGTCGTGTTCGGCGATCCGCCGCCGGGCTTCTCGGCTTTGGATCGGAGGCGGGTGCGATGATTTCCGCCATCCTTGCATCCTGCCAGTTCGCCGTCATCGCGTCGCGTTGCGTGTGTGAGTCCGCCTCCGTCTATCCCCGCTGTCCCAGATATCCACAGGTGCAAGTCGTTCAATGATCATCCGCCGGCGCCATACCGCCAACTTCACGACCATCGGCAATGTGCTGTTCGAAGACGAGCGGCTGAAGGCTGACGAGGTCGGCATTCTTGCCTATCTGTTGTCGCGCCCGCACAACTGGGAAGTGCGGCGTCCAGCGCTGATGCGCCGCTGGGACATGGGCCGCGAAGCCGTCAAGCGCATTATCGGCAACTGGGTGCGCACCGGATGGTGCGTGCCGTGCAAGACCCGCCGCGCCGACGGCACCTTCGCCATGATCTACGAGATCCGGGATGAGCCCGGGCCGTCGCTGTCTCCCGAAGAGGTCAGAAGGGCTTTGTCGCTGGTGTCCAGCGAGGCCGCATCTGATGAATTCGAGGTCAGGACGCCCGCGGGCGAGGTTGCGGTGCAGGCCGATCCACCTACGGGTTACCCGTCGCTGGCTGACCCGTCGCCGGGTGAGCCGTACGTGGCCAATAAAGATATACAAAACACGGACTTACCAAAGACGGATTCTACCAAAAAACCTGAGAGAGAGGGCGCGGGCGCGAGGGAAAAACACGCGACCAATCTGCTCAAGTTCAAGCGGCAGTGGCCGACCGCGTCATCGGACGATCAGGTGCAGATCGACAACGCCTGGTTCGCGTTGTCCGTCGAGGAAGGCGAGGCCTCGCTGGCCGGCATTCAGCCGTTCCTGAAAAAACTGAAACAGGATGATGGTCGCGACAAGGTGCCGGCTGGGCAGACCTACCTGCGGCAGAAGCGCTGGACGCTGCTTGAGGCAACCGCCGCCGGTCCGTCGCAGAAGGTGTTCGCGCTAGACAGCACTGAGGCCCGGGCGCTGGAGGTCGTGTTCGCGATCGGCGGCAAGTCCGCGTTCTTCCAGTCGGTGATCCGGCGTCACGGCAGCGTGAATTATTACCACGGGATCACGCCGCGCCTTCTGGCGCTGGCGAGCGAACAGCGGCGCGACGATTGGGTGACCCTCGATCATCGGCAGGCCGGCGCCTGGGAAGACATGGTGCAGCCGTTTGTCGGCACCGCGGGGCGTCGGCGCGTGCAGACGGGCGACCGCGCGCCGCGACCGTGGCCGCCGCTCAAGGATGGCACCTGGTCCACGGTGCCTCCGCCCGACGAGCTGATGACCGATCAGGACGTGGCCGATTTCAAATGAACCTCAGGCAGGGTGGAACATGCTGATGACGAACGACGCAGGCGGAAATCTGGCACAGGTGCGCGACGCGCTGCAGGGCATCACCGGAGTAGCCAAGGAGGAGATGGCACCGAAGGGTCCTTTGCAGGAATGGTACATGGTGGTGGTGCGGCCGAACCATGAGCTCGAAGCGGTCGACAGCTTCCGCCGCCACGGGACCCGGGCCTACTGGCCGAGCTATGAGAGGCTGGTGGCGTCGCGGCAGAGGATCAACGGTCATCCGGTGCGGCGCATGGTGCGCACCGGCATTGTTCCCGGCTATGTCTTCAGCCCGGGTTCGCCGGGCAGCGACTTCACGGGGTTGATCGAAAACGTCGTGGGCGCCGTCGACATCGTGCGCACGTTTTCGGGCCAGACGCTGTTCGTGACCGATCGCGACATCGACATCATCCGCAAGATCGACAAGGGGCTGAACACGCCGCTGCCGACCGGCACCGTCCACAACTTTAAACCAGGCGAAAAGGTGCGGTTTTCCGACGATCTGCTGCAGCACTGGCCTGTCGGTAAAGTTGCCAAGCTTGCGCGCGAAGGACGACTCAGTGTTGATGTTGACTTGATGGGGCGGAAAGTATCGATCACGGTCTTTCCGCATCAGATCGAGCGGGTGTAAGTGTTGCCCCGTGCCCACGGGATCCTTACCCAAGCCCCTCGACGGCGATCTTAGCATCGCTTCATGACCGGCAACGTCCGGTTGTTGGGCAGCGTGGAAAACATGAAGATCCAGAAAGCCGGGGCAAGCGCCTCGGCTTTTGCCCTTTGTGGCGGGATTGAGTCATGCCGGAATCATTTGGAATCAAGCCATGGTCGCCCTGCGTAATCCTCAGGATGAGCGCGCCGCGCAGCATCTCGCCGCCAGCTTTGCGCTGACGCCGGAGGAGCGCGAAAAGCGAGGGCTGCCGGCTGACGCCTCGCTGAAGGAAGAGGCGGCGGCGCTCGGCGGTCTCGACACCGCCGCGTCGTCGTTCCGCGCCAACGCGCGCAAGTTCTGCCAGCGCAAGGCGATCCGCGAGCGTGTGGCGGAAATCCAGTATGCCGGCGCGGCGCTGGCGTCGACCAGCGTCGGCAGCCTGATCGTGGAAGCCGAGGAGGCGCGGGCGATGGCGATGAAGCAGCGCGAGCCGTCGGCGGCCAACCAGTGCATCCAGACCAAGGCCAAGCTCGCGGGGATCTGGCGTGATCGTGTGGAAGCGACCGGCAAGGACGGCGTGCCGTTGCCGACCGCGGTGATCGCGCCGACGATCATCATGACCGGGCGACCAGGTGCGGCGTGATGCGCTGGTATCGCGGGTGTCAAAACTCGGCTTTCGAGTATCGCATGCTGCGATTGCAGCGCTACGGTCGGTTTGAGGCCATCGTCTGCCTGTTGGCGAAGCGGGTGTGCGGCACGCCGGTCTATTGGTATCCCAAGCGCGAACGGGAGCGCATTCGGCTGAGCCGTGAAGCATGACGTCCGCGGGGACGCGCTCAACGTCCATCTGCATCCCAAGCAGTGGCTGGCGTTCCTAACCGAGGCGACTGAGGTCCTGTTCGGCGGCGCCGCAGGACCTGGCAAGTCGCACCTGATGCGGGTCGCCGCGATCGTCTGGTGCTCGGCTATCGCAGGCCTGCAGGTCTACCTGTTCCGACGCGTTCGCGAGGATCTGTACAAGAACCATCTTGAAGGCCCGAAAGGCTTTCGCGCGCTGCTCGCAGTGTGGGTTTTTTGCGGCTGGTGCCGGATCGTCGGTGACGAGATCCGGTTCTGGAACGGCTCGGTGATCTATCTCTGTCACTGCAAGACAGAGAACGATATCTACAAATACCAGGGCGCGGAAATCCACGTCCTGCTGATCGACGAGCTGACGCACTTCACCGACAAGATGTACCGTTTCCTGCGCAACCGCGTGCGCATGGTCGGCATCGTGCTCCCGCCGGAGTATGTCGGCAAGTTCCCCCGGATCCTGTGTGCCGCCAACCCCGGCAACATCGGGCATCTGTTCGTCAAGAACACCTTCATCGTCGGCACGCAGCCGATGACGATCCGGCGCATGCCCGCCTCCGAAGGCGGGATGCTGCGGCAGTACATCCCGGCCAGGCTCGATGACAATCCGAGCATGCAGGCGGATGATCCCGGCTACCGGGCGCGCCTGCAGGGTCTGGGTTCGGCGACGCTGGTCGCCGCGATGCTCAAGGGCGATTGGGACGTCGTCGAAGGCGCGTTCTTCTCGGAGTGGAGCAACGAACAGCATGTTATCGCGCCGCTCGCTCTTCCGCCTCATTGGCTGCGCTTCCGCTCTGGCGACTGGGGTTCTGCCTCGCCATTCTCCTTCGGCTGGTGGGCCGTTGTCGGCGATGACTTCCAGCTTCCGGCGCTACCAGGGACTGATTGGGAGTCGGATCGAGGGACCGCTGTACGCGGATCGGGTGAAGGGCAAGCTGACGTTTCTCGACTGGGACAGCTGGGAGCCGGCCGATCAAGAACTCTACCTCGAGGCGCGCTCGTCCGCTATCGCGAGGACTATGGCGCCGGCAAGGACGGCAAAGGCCTGAAGCTGACGGCCGAAGCGGTCGGCACCCGCATCGCCGAAGCCGAGAAGAGCGATCCGAAACTCTCGTTCGGCGTGCTCGATCCGTCGGCCTTCAAGGAAGACGGCGGCCCGTCGATCGCGGAGCGGATCAACGACAAGCTGCTGGCGAAGAAGGTCGCCACGTTCCACGAAGCCGACAATGCCCGCGTGTCGCGCACCGCAGGATCCGACCGCGGCGGACCGATGGGTGGCTGGGACCAGATGCGCTCCCGCCTGGTCGGGACCGCGCACAAGGATGAGAAGACCGGCGAGGTCGACTGGTCGACAGGCCGGCCGATGATCTACTGCTTCTCGACCTGCACGGACTCCATCCGCACCATCCCGGTGCTGCAGCACGATCCGCATCGGGCTGAGGATCTCGATACCACGGCTGAGGATCACGCCGCGGACGACTGGCGCTACGGCTGCATGTCGCGGCCCTGGGTGAAGTCGTTGCCGAAAGACGCAATCGAGCGGCGTGACGCGTTCCGGGAGGCCAAGGATGAGCGCTACGACGAATCGACGGCCACGCTTTGAGGCAACATCCCGCGCATTTCGCGCGCTGTCGCAGATGGAACGTGGCGGCTGGTATCTGTGGCGTGAGGCTGCGGAGATGAGGGCGGGTTTCCAGCGGCAATTTCGGAAGGTCGCACAATGCGAGATCCGGAAGACGACGATCACGATGCGCCGGATGAATGGCGCGACTGCGCGGAAGACGAAGTAACCGAGCGCGACGAGCGGGCGGACCATGAAGGTTTTCCGCCGTTTTAACCCGAAAAGGACGTGAGCATGGACAGCCTGAAGGTCACCGACGCCGCATCGGCCGCTGTCGCGGTCGCGCCACGTGTCAGCCTCGATGACATCAAGGCGTACATCGCCGAGCGTCACGACTTCATGGCCGCCGAGGTCGTCCCGGACTGGCAGGACGGCTACAAGGCCGCGCCTGGCAAGCATCCGCTCGACCTGCTATCGATCTGCCTGCTGGTGATGCGCAACGGCTTCACCGTCGTCGGCAAGTCCGCGCCGGCGTCCGCCGACAACTTCGATGCCGCGCTGGGGCGGCAGTATGCCTACGAGGATGCGGTTCGCCAGGCCTGGCCCCTGATGGGCTTCGCTCTACGCGATCGGATCACCAATGGCTGACCTGCGGACGAGAGTTCTCTTCAATCTCGTTTGGGACATCATGCCCTTTTCTCTGGGCATGTGGATGGTCGGCATGATGTTGCTGGTGGTCAACCATCATGGCTGACACTTCACCCGCCGCCAACAACCGACCCGTCGCCTATCGCGGCAAGCCGGAGCGCGAAATGTCCGCAGTCTCGACACCGAAGAGCCCGGCTATTCACGCCGCCGAAGAGGTCCGCCCGCCGGCCGTCAAGAAGCTGTCGAAGGCCGTGCGCAAGAATGCCAATCGCGCGATCAAGCGCGGCATGATCTCGCCCAAGGCCGCGAAGCGGCATCTGGGCGGCGCCTGAGATGGGTTTCCCGGATCTGCCGCTCGGCGAACGCATGCACGCCCTGGGCATAGTTTTGCGCGGCTCGCTGCCGTCGCCGCGCTGGCTGGAATTCCTGCACGCAGTTGCCAAGGGCATCGGCATGAGTGCCGTCGACAACCCGGCGGTCTGGACCTATCCGGTCGACGGCAAGGGCGGTAACGGCCAGACGATGGTGCTGCCGATCACGGAGTCCTTCCTCGCGCTGGACACCTGGCCCGATCACCGCGGCGCTTACCTGTTCGTCTGCTCCTGCCGCAACTTCTACTCCGCCGATGTCGAGGCGATCGCGACCGAGTTCGGCCTGACCGCCTCGCGCGACGAGGGCGGCCGCTTCCGCAGCGAACTCAACCTGACATGACACCGCTTGCGGCGCGCCTGTCCATGACAGCGCTGCGCCCGAACGATACCTTCGTTCCTCTCGGAGAGCCGATGCCCGACAATCTCGCCACGCGCACCTGTCTGGTCTGGGACAACGGTCTGTTCCTCGAGATTGCGGTGACGCTGTCGAAGACGTTCGGCCGGGTGCTGTATTATTGCCCCTGGACCAACGGCTATCCGAAGTCGAACGCACTCCTGATCGGTCACGGCATTCCCGGCGTGGAGCGCGTGCGCTCGCCCTGGCCGCACTTCGACGAGGTCGATCTCTGGGTTTTCCCCGACGTATATGAGGGCGAGACGCAGGAGTGGCTGGCCCGGCAGGGCAAGCGGGTCTGGGGCTGCCGGATGGGCGCCGAGCTCGAGATCGACCGCGATCTGTCGAAGAGGCAGTCGAAGAAGCTCGGCATCGATATCGGGCCGTATAAGGTGATTACGGGGCTCGATGCGCTGCGGACGCACCTGAAGGCCAACGATGATCAGTGGGTCAAGATCTCCTGGACCCGCGGCGACATGGAGACGTTCGGCGCCAAGTCCTATGCCCGGGTCGAGCCGCGCCTCGACGAGCTCGAGCATTCGCTCGGCGCCAAGAAGAAGATCATGGAGTTCATCGTCGAGGAGGGGATCAACCCGGCGATCGAAACCGGCTACGACGGTTATTGCATCGACGGCAAGTTCCCGAAGGGCGCGATGACCGGGGTGGAGGTCAAGGACGAGGCGTACGTGATGAAGATCACGACGTTCGCCCAGCTGCCTGACCAGGTCAAATCGGTCAACGAGAAGCTCTCGCCGGCGCTGAAGAAGTACGGCTATCGCGGCTTCATCTCCACGGAAGTGCGCTGCACCGAGGATGGCAAGGCCTACCTGATCGATCCCTGCGCGCGCGCCGGTTCGCCGCCGAACGAGCTCTATCAGGTGATGATGTCCAACATGGCCGAGGTCATGTGGTACGGCGCCGAGGGGATCGTGATCGAGCCGGAGTTCCGGGCCAAATGGGGCGCGGAGGTGCTGCTGATCTCCGACTGGGCCGATCAGAACTGGGCACAGGTCTCGTTTCCGAAATCGATCCGCGAGCACGTCAAACTGCGCAATTTCTGCATCATCGAAGGCGAATACTACGTCATCCCGCAATGGACGGGATCGGCGGAGATCGGCGCCGTTGTGGCGATGGGCGACACCGCGGACGAAGCGATCGAGAAGTGCAAGGCCATCGCCGAGAAGGTCGAGGGCCACAATCTCGACAAGCCGACCGATGCGCTGGATATCGCGCGCGAACAGCTCGACGAGGTGCTCGGTCCCGACAAGCCGCTGACGAAAGAGCAGCGCCAGGCGGAGACGCTGCACAAGCAGGGCAAGATCTCGGATCGGCAGTACGACAAGATCATGGCGCGAGGCTGACGTGCGACGGGGAGGCCGGCTGTACTGGCGTCGCGTCCATCAGCGAGAGAGCTTCACGCCGCGCGCTGCCGAGTATCGCGGCGATCTGGACTACGACCGCGACGAAATCATGGAAAAGATCGACAGCCTGCCGCTCGGCTGGAGAATGTTGATTAATCAATTCGGTTTCGCCCCAGTTATGCAGGCTCGCATGTATTTGCTGGATATCAACGTTGTCGAAAAGATGATGAAGCAGCGGCACGAGCAACGCCAACAGCAACTTGCGAACGCGAGGTATTGATCATGGCGAAGTCCAAGGCGAAGGCGGTCGATGCCCCGGTCTCCGATCGGCGCTGGGAAGTCGAGGATGCGCTGCGCGTTCTCCAGCGCGCCGGCGAGATCGTCCACGACAAGAAGCTGATGGCCGAGGTCAAGGCGATGGCCAAGGACAAGGCGGACGAGATGGATGTCATCGCCAAGCAGGCGGGAGCGCTGGCCAAAATGGGTCGCATCTCGCCGAAGCAGATGGCGAAGCTCGGCAACCGCTGACATGCCGCTGGTCGAACATTCGCCGCTGGACGAGATGGCGCGCGGCGATGCTGCGCGCCTGGCGCCGCTGATCGCGTCCCGGGACGCGAACAATCCCGATGAGGACAAGCGCACGCGTGACATCGGCGACGATGAGAGCGAGCAGTTTCTCCCGGTCCGTACGTTGCGGCAGCAGTATCTCGACTATCTCGACATCAAGGTCGAAGAGATCGAGGAGCAGAAGGACTCCCGGCGTTATTATCACGGCGCCCAGCTCACCGCCGAACAGCTTCGTGTGCTGCGGGCGCGGCATCAGCCTATTCAGGTCTGGAACCGTGTCGGCCGCAAGATCAATGGCGTTGTCGGCGTCGTGGAGCGGATGCGCTGCGATCCGAAGGCGCAGGGCCGCAATCCCAAGAGCGAGGCCGGCGCCGAAGTCGCGACGCAGTCGATCCGCTACGTGCTGGACGGCAGCGAGTTCAAGAACTCGATTAACCCGTGGGTGCTGCTGCAGGCGGGCATCGACGGCGTCGGCGGCGCGCAAGCGGTCCTACAGAAGGGCGACAAGGGCGATCCGGACGTCGGCATTCACTGGGTCATCGGTGACGAGTACTTCTATGACCCGCGCTCCTATCGCTTCGATTTCAAAGATGTGCGTTACGAGGGCATCGCTAAGTGGATGGACCTCGAAGCCGCCAAGGAGATGTTCCCGGACAAGGGCGAGGAGCTCGAAGGCCTGTTCCAGGGCGACAGCGACCTGACCACCAATCCCGATCGCGAGATCAAATGGCTGATCTCGTCGACCCGCCGGCTGCGGATGGTGGAGCACTGGTACAAGCACAAGGGCCGCTGGTGTTGGGCGTTTTATGTCTCCACGGTGCTGCTGGATCAAGGTGTATCGCCGTTTATCGATGAGCGGGGAAACAGCGAGTCCTCGTTCGAGATGTTCTCCGCAGCGATCGACCAGGATGGCGATCGCTACGGGTTTGTCCGCAACTTCAAGGGACCACAGGATGCCCTGAACCAGGGCAAGTCCAAGGCGCTCGCGTTGGCGAACTCGCGGCGGATCGTGGCGGACAAGGGCGCAGTCGACGATGTCGAGATCGCACGACGTGAAGCCGCCCGCCATGACGGCTATATCGAGGTCAATCCGAACAAGAATTTCAAGGTTGACGATACGCATCCGGATATCGCGACCTTCTCGGCCTTCACCGACGACGCCAAGAGCGAACTCGACGGCTTCGCCAATGCCAACATCGCGGCCATGGCCGGGCCGGGCATGACGAACCTGTCCGGCAAGGCGATCGAGCTGCTGCGCCAACCTGGCATGGCTGAGCTCGGCCCGTTCGTGCTGGGGCACCGCGCCTTCAAGCTCGGCCTGTATCGCAAGATCTGGAACGCGGTGCAGCGCCACTGGACGGCCGAGCGATGGATCAGGGTCAATTCGAACGACAAGATGGCCCAGTTCATCCAGTTGAACGGTGTAGACATCGACCAATGGGGCCGGCCCACGATCGTGAACCACGTCGGTTCGCTCGACGTCAATATCGTGCTGGACGAAGGGCCGGACATCATCTCGATGATGCAAGAGACCTACGAGATGCTGAAGGGGTATCCGCCGGGCACCTTCCCGCCGCAGGTCCTGATCGAGATGAATCCGAACCTGCCGCGCAGCGAGAAGGATCGCCTGCTGCAACTGATGGCGCCGAAACCGCCGCAGCCGGATCCTGCCGCGGAGATGGCGAAACGGCTGCAGTTGGAAGCGCTGGCTGGGCGCAACGCCAAGACGGCTGCGGAAACGCAGAAGGCGCTCGCCGGCGCCGATCAGGCGGCAGCGACGGCCGAAGAGAAGCGCGCGAGCGCCGGCCACGCGGCCAATCGCCTGCATCTCGACGCCGCGCAGTTCGTGATGGATGCGCTGGGCCAGGCGCACCGGATTGCGACGCCGCCGCAGCAGGGCGCACAACCGGGCGGCCAACGTCCGCCTGGTCCGCCGCCTGCGCCAATTGGCGCACCCATGCAGCCGGGAATGTAAGGAGATCGATCATGCGCTCTATCGCTGTCCTGTGGTGCCTGTTGCTCGCTCTCGCGACGCCGACACTGGCGCATGCGCAGTCGCTGCAGGCCCTGCCGGCGTCATATCTCAGCGCGGCGTCCACCAATGCGACGCTGATCAGCGGCGCTGGGCAGAATGTCCTGAAGTCGGTCATTGCGATCAACACGACGGCGACGATCTATTATCTCAAGCTGTACAACAAGGCGTCCGTGCCGGTCTGCGGCACGGACGTTCCCGTGTTGCGGATTCCGCTGCTGCCCGCGAACAATACGGGCGGCGGTCTCTCCGCCATCAGTCTGGACGACATGCGCTTCACGCTGGGGATCGGTTTCTGCCTCACCGGCGCGCTCGCCGACAACGACACGACGGTCGCGGCGACCGGCATCGCCTTGAACTTCGGCTACCTGTGGCAGTGATCTGATGTCGCTCAAAGGCAAAGCCGCTCCCGCGCCAGCTCCGCTGCTGAAGAACGCAGCAACTGCGCCCGTGGTGTTTTTCGATAATGCGCCGGTGTTCGGCGCGTTCGCCGGTCATGTCGAGGTCGAACTCGCCATGCGCGTTCTCATGCCGAAAGCCGACGGGAATGTGAACGCCGACATGGTGTGCACCGGGCATCTGCGCTGTTCGGCGCAGGCGGCCGTCGTTCTTGTCGACGCGCTGACCAAGGCGCTCGACATGTTGACCAAACAACAATCACAGCCGAGCGATCTGCTGTCGAACTGAACCATCGTCCGCGCCACGACACGGCGCGCGGCACATTCGGGATTGCCGGTTTCAAATCCCGCGGCAGGCGTCCTCCAGACGGCGCAACGCTTCTCCTCGGTCCGGGCGTGCAAGGCCGCGAGCAATCGCGCCCCGCAAATCGGACTGCCGTTTTCGCGACGACACGCGAACTGAAAAGGTGTGCCTATCATGGCTTTAAGGGAAATCGACGCTATCGGCGACGCGATCATCGCAACCGAAAAGGAAATCGCCGGAGACGCGTGGGGTCAAGAGGAAACCGAACAGGGTGACGCGGGCGATCGGTCGCTCGAGGAGTTGGGCGAAGGCCTGGAAGGCCAGCAGGAGCCGGAAGACGATGAGTCCGAGGAGGAGACCTCCGACGACGAGACGCCTGAAGGCGAAGGTGAGGCCGAAGAGAGCGAGGCTGCGGGCACTGACAAGACCAAGCCGGAACAGGAAGTCATTCCGCCGGCGCGGGACGATCAGCGAGGCCGCGTACCGCCCGCCAGGCTGCGGGAAGCCAATGAGCGTGCGCGTGCCGCTGAAGCGGAGCGCGATGCACTCAAGGCTCAGATCGAGAAGGTCGGCGACACCAAAGCGCTGTCCGACAAGCTCGAGCTCGCGTTGCGGCAGATCGACGATCTGCGCCGTGCGCCGCCGCGTCAGGAAGCCCAGACCGAGCCGCCGAAAGCGCCCGCAGCGCCCGACCTGTTCGAAGATCCGACGGGGTTTGTCAACCATCTGACGAACTCCTTCCAGACCGAGTTGGCCAAGCGCGATACGCGCCTGGAGCAATCCCGCGTTGAGAACTCGATGGCCATCGCGCATGCGGTCCACAAGGACACGTTCGAGAAGGCTTTCGCGGCGATCAACCAGCTCGATCCTCGCAATCCTGAAGCGCGTGCGACCGTGCAGCGCATCTACACCGCGCCCAATCCGGGCATGGAGTTGGTGAACTGGCACAAGCGCCAAGAAACCCTCGCCCGCGTCGGAGATGATCCGTCGGCATACGAGGAGCGCATTCGCACCGAGACCCGCCAAGCCCTGATGCAAGACCCCGAGTTCCGCAAGCAGCTTCTCGCCGATCTGCGAGGAGAGGCTGCGCGGGGGGACAACGGCGCACCGCGAACCACAACCCGATTGCCGCAATCACTGGCCCGGTCCTCCGGGTCCAACCTCGGCGCCGAGCGGAGTGATCCGCGCGTGTCTGAGGATTCCGAGCAATCGGTCGCCGACGCCGCCTGGCGCTGAACGACCTTCCAAAATGACGATGCCAACGCGCCGCGTATTCGGCGCGTGAGCCGGTTTGCGATTGAGCGTGACAGCCCGGGCCCTCCCAAAGGACCAAGCCCATGGCGCTTACGACCACTGCTGCGAACAACAAACTTATTGTCTACCGAAAAGAGGTCTATCGCGAATACGTTCGCGAGAACCTGTTCTCGCCCTATATGGGAACGGCGATCAACTCGATCATCCGGGTGATCACCGATCTCGACAAGGGCGGCAAGAGCGGCGGCGAGCAGATCAACATTCCGCTGCGCGCTCGCCTCAACTCGCAAGGCGTCGCTTCCGGCACGCTGCGCGGAAACGAGGAAAGCCTCGACAACCAGGGCACCCGCTTCTGGATCGATTGGGCCCGCAACGCGGTCACGATCAACAACGCCGACGAACAGAAGTCGTCGATCGACCTCTGGGGCGAGATCAAGCCCGCTCTCGTCGACTGGGGGCAGGAGAAGCAGCGCGACGAGATCGTCGACGGCTTCTATGCCATCCCGTCGCAGGCGCAGCCGGCCGGCCTCGGCTCGCCGCTCGGCCAGCGTGTCAACGGCATCCTGTTCGATGCCGCCACGGCCGCGCAGCGCAACACCTGGATCACCGACAATGCCGATCGCATCCTGATCGGCAACGGCAACACCGCGAACCTGGTCGCGGGTAACTTTGCCGCGTCGATGGCCAACATCACCAACGTGATGACGCTGTCCGGTGCGCTCGTCAACCGCATGAAGCGCAGCGCGAAGAAGGCCAACCCGCGCATCCGTCCCTTCAAGCTGAAGGAAAACGGCACGGAATGGTTCGTGCTGTTCGTCGGTCAGGAGCAGTTCCGCGACGCACAGAACGACACCGACATCAAGACCGCGAACCAGAATTCGCGGGCCCGGGAACAGCAGGGCTACCTGAAGAACCCGATCTTCGTCGACGGCGATCTGCTTTATAACGGCGTCATCATCCGGGAAATCCCGGAACTGTCGCTGCGCCTGCCGGTGTTCTATTCGAACGCAGGATCCGGCGCCATTCAGGTCGCACCGGCTCATCTGTGTGGGCAGGGTGCCGTCGCCTGGTGCTGGGGCAAGATGCCGACGCCGACCTTCCTGAAGGAGGATGATTACCAGTTCCTCCGCGGTGCGGGCATCAAGATGGCGTACGGCGTCGGCAAGATCGCCAAGCTGAACGCCGCCGGCAACTTCAAGGACTGGGGCGTCTACACCGGCTTCTTCGCCGCGGTGGCCGACAACTAAGCCATTGGCTGAATGATAACGGCCGCGCGGGCAACCGTCCGCGCGGCTTCACCTCATCATCATTGGCCCAAAGGAGGCCTTCCATGAAGAAGACATTCGTCCGCGCGCTGACGGCTTTGATGCTCGTCACCGCGTTCCTGCTCAATCCCGCGTTCGCGCTGCAGGTCGATCAGACCCGCATCATGAATCCGCGTCTCTTGACCGAACAGGCGGTCAATTACTATCGGCTCACCATCAACTGGAACGACCAGAATATCGGTGCGGGCCAGCAGTTCGGTGCGCTGCCGGCGGGCGCCTATATCCTGTCGATTGACGCCTATGTGACCACGGCCTTCAATGCCGCGACCACCAACGTCATCACCATCGGCACCACCAAGGCCAGCGCCAACGAGGTGGTTGGGTCCGGGATCACCGCCGGCACGCCCGGCGTGTATCACCTGACCTCGGCGGCCGGGCTCGGATTGGCGGTCACGAATGGCGTGTCGCCGACGCTGTTCGCGAAATACGCGCAGACCGGCACGGCGGCGACCGCGGGCGCGGTGACCATCGTCATCGCGTTCATCCCCAACAACGACATGTGATCGATCCCGGCGGCGCGAGCCGCCGGACGATCCATCTTCAGCAGGAACCACCATGGCAAAAGCAAAGCCCGTCGAAGCCGATCCGGTTGCCGAGTATGTGACCGAGATGGTCATATACTTGCCCGGTCCGATGGATCCGTCCACCACCAAGTGGTGTGGCCACACGTTCCAGGCGAACGTGGCGAAGGAGATTATCGGCCATGCCGAGGGCACCGACCGCGAGAAGCTGAATTTCCATCTGATCGAGCGCGCGCGGGACAACAAGCATTTCGTCGTCGGCGACGGCAAGCCGAAACGCGACGCGATGGCACCGCCGAAGACGGCGGAAGAATATCGCGCCTATGTCGTCGGCTGGCTGAAGGACGGCACGATCCAGCGCACCAATGATCTGATCGCGCGCTTCGCCAAGGATCGCGAATTGCGGACAGCGTGCGAGGTCGGCAGCGACGACTATGCGTTCATCTCCACGCTGCTGATGCCCAAGCTGCACGAGCTCGCCAAGGCCGATGAGTTGAGCGAAGGGCAGGTCGCCGCGATGTGGGTCAACCACGGCTTCAACGAACTGCCCTGGTAGCCCCACATGGCCATCAATTCTCCGTATCGATCGTCGTCCGACCTGGTCCTCGAGGCGCTCGCCAATCTGGGCGTGCTCGCGGCTGGGGAGCCGGTCGATCCGGAGGATTTTTCGTGGGTCAACGAAAAGCTCGATGCGATCTTCCGCAAGATCGGCGGGCTCGAAATCTGTTACGTGCCCGATCCCGACAATATTCCGGGCACATGGTTCTCCGATCTCGCCGACATCGTGGCCGGCGAGTGCGCCAGCAAGTTCGGCCTGGTCGGGCAGGAATACACCGACAAGGTCAACAAGGGTCTTGGCGGTGCCGCGGGTGTCGAGATCGGCGCCGGCACGGCGGCGAAGTCGCTGAAGATCATCACGCGCGGCCGCCCGACCTATGAAATTCTGCGGACACAATCGTTCTGATGGCTGGCCCGATCAAGATCCCATTCGCTCTGTCGTCGTTCCCGGGTGCGAACCCGCAAGAAGGCGCGGGCCGCCTGATCAATTGCTTTGCCGAGCCGCTCGGCGAGCCGGCAAAGCCCAGTGCGCCGGCCGAACAGAAGTGGACGGGATCGGCCGGGTTGTCGCAGCACGCGATCACCGGGCAAGCCGGTTACCGTGGCGGGCTGCTGGTCAAGAACCTCAGCTATGAGATGTTTCTCAACACCGCCGTGACAGTCGACGCCGCCGGCGGCCTCAATATCCTCGGTGCTTTTCCGGGAAACAAGAAGGTCTCGATCGCGCGCAACCAGGCGGCCAATCCCGATGTGGTCGCGGTTGATGTCGACAATGGCGCCTATCAACTATCCACGGGCGGCGCGCCGGCCTTCTACAATGGCGCTGGCATCCTGCCGCAGCCGAACTCGATTTTCTATCAGGACAGCTATCTGTTCTTCACCATCGCCGACGGCCGTGTGTTTGCGACGGGTCAGAATGCCCTGACCATGAACGCGCTGACGCAGATTACCATCCAGTCGAAGGCGGATGTGACGCTGCTGCGCGGGATCGCCTTTTCCGGGCTGGCGTTCTTCTTCACCACGGGCAGCTGCGAGGTTTGGCAGGATGCGGCCAATCCGGCGCCGAATTTCCCGTACGCCCGCGCGACCGTGCTCGAGTTCGGATTGATCCAGTCGGCCGCGATCGCGGGATGGGAGACCGGCTTTTCCGAACTGCTTTGGGTTGCGCAAGACTTCGGCGTGTACTGGATGACCGCGGGCTCGCTGCAGCCGGGCAAGGTGTCGCCGCCGGATCTCGATCGGCTGATCGAAGCGCAAGTCAAGCTCGGCAATCTGCTGGAAGCCGGCTGTTATAGCGTCGGCGGCAAGAAGTTCTGGCACATCTCGTCGCCGGCGTGGTCATGGGAATTCAACCTGTCCACCCGGAAGTGGAACGAACGCTGGTCGCTGAAGGGCGGCGTGTACGGTCGATGGCGAGCGACGTGCGGTCATCCAGCGTTCAACAGATGGCTGGTTGGCGATCAGCAGTCGGGCAACCTGCTGTATCTCGACGACGCCAACTACACGGAAAACGGCGCGCCGCTGCTGTTCCGGATCGAATCCGGCCCGGTGCGCAACTTTCCGAACCAGATGCGGATTGCGCGCGCCGACTTCGATTTTGCGATGGGTGTCGGTCAGGCCGTCGGCAGCTATCAGATGACGGTGCTTGGCGCTGCTGCTGGTACCGGAGGCGTGGTCAGGCTCACGGTCAATGCAACCTCGCAGGCCAAGACCGGCGACCAGGTGCAGGTCGTCGGTGTCGGCGGCACGACCGAGGCGAACGTCAACGTCGCCACCATTACCGTAGTTGACGTCAACCACATCGAGTTGCAGGGCATTCCGTTCCAGAACGCCTATACGTCGGGCGGCCTGGTGACCGACATGACCGCGCCGGCCGGCGCAACCAATCCGCAAGTCGCGATCTCCTGCTCCAAGGACGGCGGGGCCACGTACGACAATCCTTCGGTGCGGTCTCTCGCGCCGCAAGGCAAGGTCAAGCGTTCGCGCGCGTCGGTCAAGAACCGCGGGCAGTCCGGCCCGATGGGTGTACGTTGGCGCTGCGATATCACGGATCCGGTCTACCGGAGCTTGATGGGCGCGACGATGTCCGCCGATCCCCGTGAGGTGTCGCCGTGACGCTTCCGACCAAGACGAAGTTTGACCCGTCGTTTCCGATTGTCGACAGCACTGGACGGCCGTCGCAGTCGTTCCGGGACTATATGGCGAAGCTCGATGCGCTTGTCGCGGCGCTCGCCGGCGGCAACCTCGGCAATCTCGTCGTGGCCGCCAACGATGCCGCCGCCGCCGGCGGCGGCGTAGGCATCGGTCAAATCTATCGCAACGGATCCGTGATCATGGTGAGGGTTGTCTGATGGGCATCTTTGACATCTTCTCCGACCAGCCGGCGAAGGATGCCGCCGCGGCGCAAACTGCGGGGCTGAATGCCGGATACGCACAAGCATCCGGCAACATCAACCAGGCGATCGGTTCGCTCAACACGAACTATACGTCGGCGCTGCAGCCTTATCTGACGAACTACAGCAATGCCGGCGCGGGTGTGACCCAGCTCAGCAACGTGCTCGGCTTGAACGGTGCAGCCGGCGACGCGTCTGCGATGCAGACGCTGCAGAACACGCCCGGTTATCAGTTCCAGCTGCAGCAGGGCAACAACGCGATCAACGCCGCGGCGGCTGCGAACGGTACGCTCAATTCGGGCAACCAGGCGATTGCGCTGTCGAACTACAATCAGGGCCTCGCGGGGACCACGTACAACAATTACGTGAGCCAGCTGCAGCCCTATCTCAACGCGTCGAACGCCGCCGCCGGCGGCATCGCCAACACCTACACCGGCCTCGGCAATGCGACGGCGGGGCAGTACGACACGCTGGCCAATCTGGGCTGGCAGCAGCAGACTGGGATCGGCAACGCGAACGCGAACGCCGATCTGGCCGCGTACAATGCCAGCGGCAATCTCTGGAACATGATCGGCAGCCTTGGCGGCATGAAGACATCGGGCGGAGGGACCGTCGGCGGGAACGCTCTCTCGAGCATCGGATCGGCTGCATCGTCGTTGTTGCCGGCCATCTTCTCCGATGAGCGTCTGAAAGAAGACATCGAGCCGGTCGGTTCTCTCTACGATGGCACGAATGTCTATCGCTATCGCTACAAGGGCGACGCAACCCCGCGCATCGGTTTGATGGCACAGGAGGTCGAGGTGACCAATCCCGGCGCCGTCATCGAGATCGGCGGCTACAAGGCGGTCGATTACGGCCGGGCGACGCAGTATGCGTCCGACCTGGCACGCTTCCTCGAGGCGGCGTAAATGGCAGACTTTCCCAGCGCCGTGAGTGCGCCGGGCGGCATGAGCTATGCCGCGCCGCTGATGAACTTTGCCCAGTTCGGCAATTGGGCGGCGGACGACCCCTATCAGAAGATTTTCAATGAGCAACAGCAGAAGCTGAATGCTCAGCGGATCCAGCAGGGCCAGACGGCGATCGATATCTCGCAGGCCTTCCAAGGTGGCTTGCCCCGCGACGCCCAGGGCAATATCGACTATCGCACGGCCGTGGCCATGTTGGCCAAGAAGGGCGACGTGGGCGCACTCTGGAACGGCGCAGATGCGATGTTGGCGCAGAGCGCGACCCAGATGTCGCCGCTGCTGACCGGCGGAGCGCAGCCGCAGGGACAGCCCCAGGCCCCGGGCGGGCAGGGTGGCGCTCCGGGCCCGGCACCGACGTCGGTACCAGCTCCGCCGCTGTCGGCGCCGAACCCGAATTCGCCCAAGGGCGATTCCGGGTCCGGCACGATCGCGGCACTCGTCACTGATCGCATGCCCAATCAGGATGCGACGACCGGACAGACTATCGCCAAGATCGCCCAGACGGTCGGTGTCGATCCGAACGCTCCGTTGACGCCTGGTCAAACCCGGCGCGTGCAGGGCCTGCTGGATCGCTATGCGCCGACTTCCAGCGCGTCAAAGGATGCGGGCGGCACATTGCCGCCGTCGGCTAATGCCGGTTCACCGCGGCCGCCAGTTGCCAGTGACGCGACGCCTGCGGCGACCGTGGCTTCACGCTTCCCCAGCACGCCTGCGCCAATTGGCGCACCCGCGCAGCCGGCCGGACCTGGCGCCGGCGGGCCGCCGGTCGCTCCGGGACAGCCACAGCAGCCGGCCCAAGTTCAGCCGCAGCCTCCAGTGCAACCGCAGCAGCATCCCAACACCCCGATCACGCCGCAGGTCCCGCTGCCGAAGGGCTTCACGGATCCGCAGACCGCAATCCTGGCGCTGCGCACCGAGGCGGCCCGACTGTCGTCGAACCCGCGCGCCAAAGGTCAGGCGGAGGAGCTCCAGAACTGGGCGAGCCGCATCGAGGAATCCCTCAAGCCGGTTGCGGTCAATCCGAACACCACGCTGCTCGATCCGCGCACGGGACAGCCGATTTATCAGGGTGGCCAGCCGACTATGTCGGGTGATGCCATCAACGCCGCCGCCGAGCGCTACCTTCAGACCGGACAGTTGCCTCCGAATATGGGGCGTGGCGCGCAAGGGACGGCCGACCGAAATGCCATCCTCACGGCGTCGTCCGATCTCGCGCAAGCGCGGGGGATCAATCCCGCAGACTTGCCGAGCCAATGGCAGCAGTTCAAGGCGCGACAGGTTGGAATTCAGCGCTTCACCTCGGGTCCGCAGGGTAACACTGTCCGCTCGTTCAACGTTCTGGTTGATCACCTCGATACGCTGGATCAGGCCGCGGCTGCGTTGAAGAACGGAGATATCCGCGCCTTCAATAGCTGGAAGCAGAACTGGGCCAAAGCGACCGGCAATGAGGCTCCGACGAGCTTCGATGGCGTCAAGGCCCTCGTCGGAGATGAGATCGTAAAGGCTGTCGTCGGGTCTGCTGGTGCACTCGCCGACCGCGAGGAGGTCAAGAAAGATCTCGACAAGGCATCAAGCCCGAAGCAACTGGCCGATCTCGTCGACAAGTACAAAAAGCTCGCGCTCGGCCAGCTGCATGGTCTTCAAAAGCAATATGAAGCATCGACCGGGCTGAAGAATTTCAACGATATGTTGCTGCCGGGGACGCTCGCCGCGCTCGGCGGCAATCGCGGAAAGGGGTCGGACCCCGACAAGGACGGTTGGGTCACGCTACCCAACGGCTCGCGCATTCGCGAGATCAAGGCTGAGGGCAAATAATGCCAGTCTATGAAATCGAGGCTGGCGGCAAGCGCTATCAGGTCGATGCGCCTGATATGGATACTGCCTCAGCTTCGGCGCAGCAATTTACGTCGGATGCTGGCGTGTCGAAGAGCTCTTCTCTCGTGCCTGCTGCGATTCGTGACGTTCCATCCGAGATCGGTAAGGCTGCAGGCCAGGCGGTCGAGGCGCTGGGTCGGGTCCGCGGGCGCGGAGAGCAGGGCACGTTCGAAGGCTTGATGAATACCGGGCGAGCCGCAATGGCACTTCCGGAGCTAGCCCTCTCGCCGCTGACTGGCGCGGCTCGATCGCTGCTAGGCCATCCAGTTGCCGATGTTGAAACAGCAATCGGCGGCCTGATCGATCCAAAGGTCGCTGCGGAACGCGCGGCGAGCGGCGCAGCTTATGAGGATGCCAAACATAGCGTCGATACCGCGATGTCTGCCCTTGCGACGCGAGGAGCGCCGGTTGCTGCCGCTGCCGCTGCGGGGCCGGTAGCGCCTGCTGTTTCGGAAGGTCAAAGCGTTATCGACGCCGCTCGACGCGTGGCTAATGTCGTCGGTTCGGATGTTGATGTGCCGCGCGCCATCGCCAGCGACAATATCGCGGTGCAGCGAGCCGGACAGGGTATCCGCAATCTTCCCGTTGTCGGCGATGCTATTCCGCGCGCTACGGCCGGCCTGGTCGATGATCTCGGCGGCGCCGTCAAAACAATCGCCGATCAGCACGGTGCTGGTAGCGGCACGAATGTCGCCAACCGGATCGGCCGCGTGATCCAGAATCAGGCGCAGAGCGAGACGCGAGCGGCAACCGACGCTGCGCGGCGCTCGGATGAAGCCGTTGCGGCGGCGTGGCAGCGCGACATTGATGCGGCACACCAGGCTATTGCGGCCCGTGAGGGCGCTTCGCTCGATGACGCTCGCCGCGCCGTCGGCGACATGACACCGCAGGAGATGGGTTCGGCACTTACGGAGCGATTGCGGACGGGAGAGCAAGCCGCTCGTGCCGAAAAGGACGCTCTATATGCCCGTGCCGGAAACATGGATGCCTCGGTTCGCGCCGACGAAGTCGCCAATGTGAGGTCTCGCGTGGCGCAGGGTCTTGAGGACGCCGGGACGGTCGTCGACAAAGACCTGACACCCGCCGCCAATAGGATGATCGACGAACTCCAGCGCTTGTCGAACCTTGAGATCCCGAACAAGGCTGTGGGTGCCCGTGTGCCGGCATCCGGAACCGAACAGCCGGTCGCTGTCAGCGTGCAGGGTATCGAGCAGGCGCGAAAGCGGTTGAGCTTCTTCCGCGGTGCAGCTCAGAATGACGCGGATCGGCGTGCCGCCGGACAGATCATCCGTCTGTTCGACGAGTGGGAACGTGCTGCGTTCGATAATGCGATGTTCTCGGGTAGTGACGAGGCGTTGCGCACCTATAAGCAGGCAGCATCAGCCAATGCCAGTTGGCGTCGACGGTTCTACAATGATCAGGATGATGCCGGCCGGTTGATCGAGCGGATCGTTACCGGCGAAGTTACGCCTCAAGAGGTTGCGAACTATGTTGTCGGCGCTGGCAGGGTGGGCGCGAAGGGCGTTTCGTCGCGATTGCTCACTCGCATCGCGGAGGCGACCGGCAACGATCCTGATGCGATGCAGGCGATCCGCGGAGGTGTTTGGAACCGTCTGACGCAGGCGACCGAGGGTGTCGATGCGCCGAGGTCTGCGAAGGTTGCTAACGATATCTACGAGTTCCTGAACGGTTCCGGCGGTGACATCGCGGCGCGCTTGTTTACGCCGGAGCAGCAAGGGATCATGAGCGCGTATGCCGACACGCTGAGACATGGCGAACAGGCGCGCCAGATCGTTGGCGACGTAGCAGGAACGACCAGGCCGCAGGCGATGGAAGTCGGTCCAGGGCCAATGCAGCAGCTTGCTGATACGGTGCTGGGACGCGGCGGCAAGAGTGATGAGGCGCTGTTCACCGCGATCGACGCCTATGCAAGGAGCGGCAGTCGGGGCGATATCGGCACACTGTCCAAGCTCGTCAGGGCGGTTCCGGAGCAGGATCGCGGGGATCTTGCCGGCGCGGTTATTCGCAATCTCGGAATTTCGCCGCGCACGGGCCAGTTTTCGCCCGATGTCTTCGTGTCGCAGTGGAAGACCTATACGCCGCAGGCGAAAGCGATCCTGTTCGGCAACGCCGGACCACAGCGCCAGGCTCTCGACGATATCGCCGTCATATCCGATCGCTTGAAGCAGATCGGAAGTCGGTTCGGAAATCCGTCCGGCACGGCACAGAACGCCAATTTCCTTGGGCTCGCTACTGGCCTGGTTACGGCTCCGCTGACGACGCTCGCGAGCGCGATCGGTGGCTTCGGTGTGGCGAAGATCTTGTCGGCGCCGGCGGGGGCCTCGAGCGTGGCAAAATGGTCGAAAGCCTATTCGGGGCTCCTGACGAAACCGTCACCGCAGGCGTTGGGGTTATTTCAGGTGGCGTCGCGCAACCTCGCGAACAACGCTCAGGCGCTTGGTATCCAGTCTTCAGTCGGCGATCTGATGAGGGCGCTGCAATCGCCCGCCACGAGCGGCGCCCAAGAGCAGGATCAGGTTCCACGGCCACCAGGCCAATAGGAACACCGCGGCACAATAGACCAGCAGGGCTGCCTTCGAAGCTCTCATCGACCGAAAGTACCCGTGCGCTGCCGAGCCGGCAACCACGGGACGACGATCCTCACCGGAAATCACCATCCATGACGCCCTATAAGCGACTGAAAACGCTTGCCGTTTCGCTGATCACGACGCTGTCCCTGTGGGCTGCGCCGGCTTATCCGGCGGGCACTACGCCGCTGTCGCTGGTCCAGCAGTTTGATTCGTCAGGCAGTCCGCTGTCGGGCTGCCTGTTGTATTTCTACGTCGCCGGCACGGTCGCAACCCCGCAGAATGCATTCGCGGATTTCAGCCTGACGCAGGCGCTGCCCAATCCGGCGCAGTGCGATCAATCCGGCCGTGTGCCGCTGCATTGGCTTGCCGACGGCTTGATCCATATTCGGCTGACAGACGCCTCCGGTGTCGTCCAGGTCGACGCCACCTTGCAGGTGCTGGGACCGTCGAGTGGTGGCGGTGGAGGTGGCGGAACGGTCGATCCCACCACGATCCTTTCGAGCGGCGACCTCAAGGTGAAATATGGCGCTGGGCCACTCATAGGGTTCGTTCGCGCCAACGGACTGACGATCGGCAATGCGTCGTCAGGCGCGAGCGAGCGGGCAAACGCCGATACGCAAAACCTATTTGTCTATCTCTATGGCGCCGATCCAAATCTCGCCGTGTCCGGCGGACGGACAGGCAATGCGCTGAACGATTACAACGCCAGCAAACAACTCACTTTGCCCGACTGGGCGGGCCGAGCGATTGCCGCGCTGGATGATCTCGGTGCGGGCGCGAAGGGCCGTCTGACCGCCGCGTATTTTGGATCATCGGCGACGGTGCTCGGTGCGGCCGGCGGTTCGCAGAGCCACACGCAGACGATCCTGGAGATGCCGTCGCACAATCATGGCGTGAATGATCCTGGACATAGTCACAGCGTCGGCAACGTCCTGGTCAACACCGGCAGCAGCAACAATCAGTTCGTTCCGGGACCGAGTACCATTGTGGTGGGCACCGCAACGGCCGCGACAAACACGACCGGGATCACGATTCAAAACACCGGCACCGGCAATCCGTTCTCCGTCGTTCCGCCGGTCATGCTCGCAACCATTTACATCAAGCTGTGAGCTGACATGTACGCCTGGCCCGTTCTGCTGCCCGCGCAGACGAACCGCGAAGACTTCCTTCGCACCGTCAGTCTGTTCGATGACGATACCGGTGAGGCGATCGACGTCTCAGGGCGCACGTTGGCCAATCCCGGCGATTTCACCGGCAACAACTGGACTGTCATCGACGGCAACATCGTGACGCATTCGGCGTCGCAGCTGACGATCAAGGATTATCCGATCGGCAATGAGATGCAGGCGGTCCCGCTCATCGTCGGCATGAACCTCGGGATCCTTGCGGGCGATCCGGTCGCGATCTTGGATCCGACCGGCAAGAATACCATGATCGGCTATGTGACGAGCTATGTGGCCGCGACAGGCGCGATGGTTGCGCAGGTCGGATGCGTGTTCGAGTTCGAAATTCGCGGGCATCACCATCACCATCACGATTACGGATCGTCGTCGTACATCGGGTTCGGCGGCGACACTCCGCTGATATCCGCGCAGCTTGGCAATGGCATCACCATGGTCGATCTCGGCAGGGTGGAAGTGCGAATTCCTGCCTCGACGATCGCCAGGCTGCACCACAAGACCTATGGCGCTGCGATGGCGATGTACGACGGCGCCGACACACGCCAGCTGTTCCTCGGCAAGCTGCCGATCATCGGCGGCGGCCTTGCCACTATGCCGATCAATCCATCATCGCCATCGAACCCCTATGGGCTGCCATGACATTGCCAGCGAATATCCGCGTCAACATGTCAGCGCCATTCCCTTCGAAGGTGAAGGGCTCTGGGCCGATCACGATTGCCAAAAAGAACGGGGTCTGGACCGTCGGATTTTCGTTCCTGCAGCTGGGCACTCAGATCCCGCCGTTCGCAAACCTCAATACCGACTATCTGATCTTCTATGATTCACTCGTCGATACCGTATTCCGAGCACCGTTGACGTCGCTCGCAAGCACGGCGCTGGCAGCACGCACGCAACGCTCGGTCACAGCTGGCCCCGTTGCGATCGCCGGCAACGATCAGATCCTCAACCTCAATCTCGGTGCGTCTCTCACTATTACGCTTCCGAGCTACCTGGTGCGCTCTGGCGTCCCGCTGACCTTCAAGGATGTCGGAAAACAGGCCACGGCGCACCCGATTTTGATTGCCGCTCTTGCCGGAGAGTTCATCGACGGCATGGCGTCGATCCCACTGAATGTCGCGGGGCAGGGCCTGACGCTTGTTCCCGCTAACGACGGCGTCAATACAGGCTGGTCGATCCAATGAAAATTTTTCGCCTTCTACACACAGCGCTGCTTGCGCTGGCGCTCCAGCATGCGCTGGTCGCACCAGCCTCCTCGCAGAGCTTTCCGGGATATCCGCCGGCTGGTCAGATCCAGATTGGTCAAGGATCAAGTGCGCTGCCGCAATTCACGGCGGCAAACGGCGACTGCACGTTGTCCGCCGCCGGCACGTTGATTTGCACAAAAACCAACGGTGTTCCGTTCGGACCGTCGGCGACGACTGGAATCTTCTGCCCAATGAAGGCAGACAATTCGACTGACAACAGCGCGACACTGGCGACGTGTATTTCAACCGCGAATTCAACGGGCAACACTGCGATCCTATTCCCGATCGGGGTCACCCTGGCGCCAAGCCTGCATGCAACCATCAGCGGATCGAACATATGGCTTGTTTGCGCCGGAGCTCCGGGGACTTGCGTCCTGAAAACCGGCTCCAATTTCCCCTTGACCTGGACCGGCCAGTTTGGCGGAACCTTCAATATGGGGTTCTCCAATTCGGGCAGCGTCAACAATACGACGCTTGTAATCTCCGGTTTTGCCCAGCAGTTTTTGAATAGTTCCATCGACACGACGATTGGAACGTTCGGTGCGCTGACCGCCGCCGGGGGTACCGTAACGTTTGACGGGACGTTTGGGACCATAAGTGGAGCCACCGCTGCACCGCTGTTCGCCGTCAACGCAAATGGGATGATCATCCGACATTCCCAGATCGCGAGCAACGGCACTCCCGGCAGCGTCACGACAGGCCGCGATTTTGTCGCCGCCACAGGGACGACGGTCGATACGATCATTCTGCAAAACAATCTCGTGCAGATACTGGACTCTCCGCTGCGGGTGTTCGCTGCAAACGGCGTTGTAATTCAGAACATCTACCTCAGTGGAAATGTGTTCGACTCGTTTAACGAGGGATATATCCTGACCGCCAATTCCGGCGGCACGATCGCGAGTTTCAATTATCAGGACGGCTGGCTCAGCGCCATCAACAGTCCATGCCTCTTCTGGTCTGGAGCCGGCACCATCCAGGGCCAGTTCATCCAGGGCAAGATGGGCCAATGCGGCACTTATGGCATTATCTCCACGGCAAGCGGCACGTTCACGGATGTCAAGATCGATGTCGCGATCGATGGCGTGAACCGGCTTAACATAGGTGGCGATGGCATCAACCTGGCCGGCGGTGCCGGGTACTCAAATATCTCGATCGTCAATTCGAAGGTTGGATTTTCCGGTGTCTCGTCTCCGTTTCAGGCTGTTAATGGTTGCATCTTTAACGGTGCGATCGATCATCTGACCTTCATTGGCAACAACTGCTATGGCTCGGTTGCGAACTACCAAGGCATGGCCGCCGGCACCTCCACGACATACGCCCACGCCAACTACAAGCAGCGTAGCAATGTCGGGCTGCAGGATAGCCCGGCATCGGCTGTGAATGAAGGTGGTACCGGACTGACACTCGGGACGAGCGGTGGCGTGCCGTGCTTCAACACGACCACCACCATGGCATCATCAGCTGCCTTGACCTCAGGGCTGATTATGATCGGAGGCGGCGCGGGGGCTTGCCCATCGATCACGGCGACCGGAACCGGCGTTCTTACGGCACTCGGAATCAATGTCAGTACGGTTGGGTCATTCGTGATCAACGGCGGCACTTTGGGTACGCCATCGAGTGGCGTCGGGACTAATCTGACCAGCTTGAATGCGAGCCAGCTATCTTCTGGTACCGTGCCGGCTGCGCGCACAAACGGTCATCAGAATGGCACTGCGACCAACGACAACGCTGCGGCTGGTGAAATCGGCGAGTTCATGTCGAACACCGGCAGCAATATTGCTCTGACAACCGGCACGGCCGCACAGGTTGCGACAGTCACGCTGACCGCTGGCGATTGGGACGTTTGGGGCTCTATCGCATTCTTGCCGGCCGCGACCACCACATCGTCAACATTGCTCGGAGTCGTATCTCTTACGTCGGCTTCTGCGAGCGGAATCGCCTCACCATGCACAACGTCAATGGCATATGCCGGGACCGCTGGTGCGAACCAATCCGTTCCTGTCGGCGTGTGCCGCGTAAGCGTTGCCACGAACACGCCGGTTTATGTGAACATCGACGCATTTTTTGCAGTTTCGACCGCGCAAGGAAACGGTACCATCTTTGCGAGACGGGTGCGTTAATCGTCGCTGTTAACGCGCGTCAAGCGGCAATGACGGCAACGACGATCTTTCAGACCATGCCAAAGGTGTATTTTTATTGATGCAGGGGGAGTTCGCTTCCGGCCCTGATAATTGAGGCGTCCAAACATGGATGGCATTCGGTAAATATGGCCACAACTGATCCACGCGAGTGCACCGGACGATGTGTTCCCGCGGCGGAAACAATCCAACAAAATAAAACGTGATCAGCATGACGCCGGCGGCGGCCAGACCACAAGCGCTCTCGCGAAGCTTGTCCATAGGTCACCGTTCCGCAACCAGAGTGTAGAATTTGAGCGGCACGGCGTTGTCTGCCGTCAGCGTCGGATAGTGGTTGTGGATGCTCTCCGTCATCTTGATTTTGCTGAAGCCAACTGCGGCAAGCATTCTCTTGATCGAGTGTGGCGAGATGTACCACCACGTCATTGGATCTGAGCTGTCGGGGTGCGGCGCGAATTCCATGTAGGGTTGATCGTCGAATTTATCGTGCACCAGGTCGGCGATGATGATTGCCTTGTCGGTGATCGAGGCGAACTGCTGGATGGCGCGGAACGGGTTGGACAGGTGAAGCAGGATTGCTGCGACAACGGTCACGTCGAACCGGCCCAGATCGTCCGGCAGATTGTAAATGTCGCCGTAGGTGGCCTTGGCCTTCAGGTTAAAAGCCCGGTGAAAGTACCACCACGAATTGCGGACGCGGTCGATCGCGGCGCCCATTTCAATTGCGGTTTTGGCCATGTCTCGTTTTGGTGATGGCAACAGGTCGGGCGGTGCCCCTGGCGGCAAGTCGAACGCCACTACCTCAGCGCCCGAATGTTCCATCTTCATGGTCAGGAAGCCGCTCGCCGGCCCCGGTTCGAACACGCGTTTGCCGGTGAAGTTGTAGTTGCCCAAGTAGGATTGCCAATTGCGTCGCAGATCCCATGAGCCAACAACCTTGTCGCCGTTCGGCATGTCGAACCAGTGATAGGGGTAGCAATCGGAGAGCGTCAGCTTCTCGTGGCGCGATGCCAAACGAAGCTGCTCCGCTGCTCCAAGTGGCAAGTGGTCGATAATGTCCATTCTGGTTCCTCCCGGTAACTGGACACAACCATAAAGTGAATCGTTAGACAACTGCCCCCACTCCGCCCGAGGGCGGTTTTTTCTCTGCCAGAAGGGACCCTGCCATGCTTGACGACGCATTGATGCGGCGGTTGTGGCCGCACGGAGACTCCAAAATCCCCGGCCTGATTGCGGGCATTGTCGCGACCGCGCCCGCGGTGCTGCCGAAGTGGGGTCTCACGACCGCGATGACGGTGGCACATGCGATGGCGCAGTTCAGTCATGAATGCGGTGCTGGCACCGAGGTGGTGGAAAACCTCAACTACCGTGCTGAGCAGCTGCACCGGCAATGGCCGTCGCACTTCACTGAGGCGCAGGCCTTGGCGATGCAGCATCAGCCGCGGCTGATCGCGGACCAGGCGTACAACGGTCGCATGGGCAACCGGCCCGGCACCGACGACGGCTGGAATTTCCGCGGCCGTGGGCCGGCACAAACCACAGGGGCCGATGAATATCTGCGTCTCGGCAAGAAGGTTGGCCTCGACCTCTTCAATCATCCCGATCTGATCAACGATCCGCAGCATTTCCTGGAGTGCGGCGTCGCCAACTTCGTGATGTGCGGGTGCCTGCCGTACGCGGCGAAAGACGATATCACCGCAGTCTCCGGCCTGCTCAACGTCGGCCACATCGTCAGCGCCAGCAAGATCATCGGATACGCGCAGCGCGTGAGCGAGCTCAAGATCTGGAAGCACGCGCTCGGCATCTGACGGCGCAAAACATCTGACATCGAGGGGCGGGCAATGATTCCGAACGACGCGGAGATCGCGGCGCTGTGCGCCGGGCTGTACCGATACAATGGCGAACCTGCCGTTGTCTTCGACCGGATCGACGAGGGCGAGGACGATGGCATCTGCTGGGCCCTGAAGCATTTGCCTGATCACGACGTGGTGGTGTTTCGCGGGTCGGTCACGTCGCTCGACTGGGCGCGCGATCTCTTCGCCATTCCGGTGCCGACGCGCGTCGGCAGCGTTCACGCCGGGTTTTTCGCCGGCATGGAGCATATGTGGCGGGACCTGCGGCCGCTGTTGCGCCAGCCGGTGATCGTAACCGGGCACTCGCTCGGCGCCGCCCGGGCGACCATCCTGACGGCGCTGATGGTCGCCGACGGCATCCGGCCGGTGCGTCGCGTCGTGCTCGGTGAGCCGCGTGCGGGCTTCAAGGACCTTGCGGAGATCGTCAAACAGATCGATGGCGCATCCTATTGCAACAGCTTCGGCTCGCATCACGACCTGGTCTGCGACGTGCCGATACCGTTCCCCGACATTCCGTTCACACATCCGACACCGCTGGTCCGCGTGTCGGCGCCGCCGCTCTCCGGCGATCGCTGGGGCCTGTTTGCCTATCACCACATCGAACTCTATGTCGCCGCGCTGCGCGGCCAAGCAAAGGAGACTGCAGCATGAACGGTATCGATCCACGTGCAACGTTCTGGTTCGGCGTCTGGACCAATGTGCTCTTGCTTGTCGCGAGCATGGGCATCGACCATGCGCCGCAGGTGGTCGCGCAGTATGCGCCCACGGTGCAGTGGTTCTGCATGGCGCTCTATAAGGTCAACAATGCCGTGCTGACGGCCCTGGTTGGTCTGTCGTCGACGCAGGCCGGCCCGTTGATAAAGCTACCGGCGATCCCGCCCACCATTGTCAAGATCCTGCTGGCCGCCTTCGTGCTCTCGCTGTTTCTGGCAAGCAGCCCGTCGTTCGCGCAGACGCAAGCGCGCCGGCCGGCGTTGCAGATCACGGGCGACGTGGTCAAGGACACCAAGGCGAACTTGAGCCTGACCGGCAACGCCTCGGCCGATCTGCAGGCGCTGTGGCAGAAGATCGTCGGTTCCTCGATCAACGATCTGACTTACGCCTCCGCCATGGCGGCGTCTGCCAACACGGCCGCGAGCGGCGTGCGCAAGCAGTGCTACGACGCGATCATCAAGATCAATGAACAGGCGAGCGGCGCCAATCTGAAGAATGCCGACGGCACGCCGATGGCCCGTCCGGATCCGCATCTCTTCACCGACGTCGAGAGCCTGGCGGAGATCGTCGACAACCTGTCGCCGCAGGGGCCGCTGTTCACCGCCTGCGCCGGCGCTGCGCAATTGGCCAAGACGAACACGCTGGCCTTCATCAGCGCGGTCGTCACCGGCGCCGCAGGGCTGGCGGCGTTGCCGGCCGGACTGTGATCCTCCCATGTTCGAGTTCGAATGGACCTTTCGCGCCGGTGATGTCCTTACGTTCATCGGCGGAATCGCAGTCGCTGCTGCGTTTCTCTATCGGCGTGGTGGCAGCGATACGGAACTGAAAATGGCCGTTTCGGCCTGCTTGAAGGAGATCTCTGCCATCAAGAGCGAACTGTCGGAGTTCGGCAAGGCGATGACTAAACTCGCCGTGCAGGAAACAAAAATCGACCTGTTGATGAAATGGTACGACGAACTTCGACGCGGGAAAGGCTGGGTTCACGGCAGCGATGGAGTGGACGGGGAGTGTAAATAATGGGTCTGACCCGCGCGCCTTCGCTCTGGCAGATGCTGCAAGCGCTCGGCATCGTGTTTCTGCTGATCTTCGGCGGCCTCTCGCTGCTGTTTGGGATCGTCTGGCTGGCGGTGCATCTGCTTTCCAGCCCGGCACAGGCGCGCGACGACGGCCGTTACGCAGGCTCTCCGCTCAAGCCCTGGTTTGATCAGTTGAAGAGCCCACGCGGGCGCTGCTGTTCGGACGCCGACGGCAGGGCGTTGTCGGATCCCGATTGGGAGATGGCCGGCGGCCATTACCGCGTACGCCTCGAGGGCGAATGGGTCGACGTGCCTGACGATGCGCTGGTCGACGAGCCGAACCGATACGGCCAGGCGATGGTCTGGCCCTATCACGCCGACGGCAAGCCGATGATCCTGTGCTTCATGCCCGGCGCGAACGGCTGACATGGACTGCCTGTCGCATCCGTGCCGATCGCCACTGGCCTGCGGCGCCTTCGGGTTTTGCCGAGCGCACAATCTCCTGCCGGTGCAGGATGCTCCGCGCAGCCTGGTCACGAACGTGCTTGTGCACGCGACGTCGACTGAGCGGTTTCAGAGCTTGCCGGATCTGCCGTACGTGGCGCCGGAAGAGGATGGGGCGTAAAACTTTGCGAGTTGCGCGTCAATTATCGACTGCCAATATGCTTTCCGCTCCGCGACGAATAATGCGATCATATCGGGAGGCATCGGGCCAAATTTACTATAGTGCCCCGGACGATCATCCGTCGTTGTCTCAATTACATAGCATCCGTCACGCTCAACACTCGGCGTCCAATTGATATCGAAAGTGAATTGGTGACGGTCGTTTTTTCTGAACATCGGATCGCTCCCGATTCTAAGCTGCGGCCTTCTTTGCCGGCTTAATCTTGGCCAGGTCGATCGCCAGTTTCTCGCGGGCGTCCCACAGGTCGACGTCGGCCTGCAGGCCAAGCCAGAGCTCGGCGCCATTGTCGAAAAACTTGCCGAGGCGCAGCGCCATCTCCGGGGTGACCGCGGCCTTCTCGTTGGTGATCTTGCTCAGCATCATGCGGGATACACCCAGCAGGGGTGCTGCGGCGTAGGGCGTCATGCCGAGGGCCTCGAGCGAGCTGCTCAGGATCTTGCCCGGATGCGTCGGCCGGCGCTTGCGCATTCCGGCCCGGTGTTCCGCCATGGAAGCCTCCGGAGGGCCGGTCTGGCCCTCAGTGATATTGTTCAAGATCGACACGGTAGGCATCTCCTTTATCCCATTCGAAGGTGATCCGCCAAGCGCCGGTGATCCAGATCGCGTAACGCAGCGGCTTGAACTGCTTCAGGGCGTGCAGATTGTAGCCCGGAAGGTTGAGCGCCCGTAGATCGGTCGCTCGGTTGAGGACGTCCAGCCGCTCAAGGCATCGCGCCCGATGCTGGGGGTCAACGCGGGCGGAGCGTCCGGTTTCGAACAACTCCTTGAGGCCCTTGGATTTGTATGTCTTGATCATGGGCAGAGAGTAAACTGACGGTTTACTATAGTCAACCATTAGTTTACGTATCGTGCGATTTTTATGGCCGCCCGCGTCACCGCCGGCGGCGTTTTTGTTTCGGCGCCGGCCGACGCGAGCGAAGGGTCAAGGACCTCAGGTCGGTTCCAGGTTATGGCCTCGCAGCAGGATCTGAAGCGCCTCCTGGAGGTCGGCCTTGTCTGTGAATCCGTCAAACGGACCGATCACCGCAAAGACCTTACCAGCACTATCTGGCATCACGCGGCCGGGCGCATCGGTGAAAACCAGACGGGTTTGACGATCCTTCGGCTTGAATTTCAATGCTGCCATCTTAAGACCTCCTATGATCAATGATGCTTACTTATGGCCGAGGGCGCTCAGCGCTTCGTCGATAGCTCGCCTTAACTCGTTCGACTTCCACCCTTCGCCGTCTGGCCCCAAGTCTGTGTGGGCTTCAACATAAGGAAGCAGCGCCTCTAACGCGGAGCGCAAGCGTTCGATCTCAAACAGGGATGTTTCGAGCATGCTGCGCCAAGGAACGGTGCTCGGCCGGTCGTTCTCCAGAGCCACTTTTATTCGCTTGATTACGGTCATGGTGCGGTCAGTCATCGTCTCTTTCCTTGCTGCTGATGTAAGAACGCGCCGTGAACGAATGTGCCTGATTTTGTGCCTGTTGAAACCGCTGTTGTTCACCGTTTATGCCGACTTGGCCGGCCCTCAAAAGACCTGAGAAACCCGCATAAACATTGCCTTTGTTGACGTTTCGCCGGCTTAGCTCAGCGGTAGAGCAGCGGTTTTGTAAACCGAAGGTCGGGGGTTCAATCCCCTCAGCCGGCACCAATATAATCAATTACTTAGCT
>BFBZ01000291.1_pt1 | contig 57179 bp, 48 predicted proteins | sample 1888401 | NCBI WGS metagenome assembly BFBZ01 (sample SAMD00112614, study PRJDB3348) | symbiont metagenome | host: Chara braunii
GTCGCCAGTTGCAGGATGGTCTTGCCGGCGAAGCCGAACTGCGGCAGCGCGTCGAGGAAAGCCTTCAACAGGCCGGAATAGGCGGCCTTGTAGATTGGCGTCGCGATGATGATGCCGTCGGCCGCCTCGATCGCCGCGATCGCCTCGGCAAGGCCGGCATCGTCGGGCCTGGTGCCCAGCAAGGCCTCCGCATTGATGTCCCGCAGCCGGATGTGCCTGACGGCAAAGCGGCTCGCGGGCAACTGGCCGAGCGCATGCTCGGCGAGCTGCGCCGTGGCGGAAGCCGGCGAGGGGCTGCCTGATATCGCGACCACGAACAGCTTTCGCCCTGACTTGTCGAGATGGCGCGCCAGCATCGGTTGCTCCTGTTCAGGCCGGGATATCGGGCGGTCCGATGCGCTCATGCGCTCGGCGGCGGCAGGAATTCGACCTCGTGCAGGGCCGCGAGCCGCACCACCTCGGCCGGATCCGGCACGTTGTGCAGGGCGTGGAACAGGTCGAACAGCCGGCGCGTCGGCGACACCCAGAACAGGCAGGTGGTGGTCTTGCCCGACCGGTTGAAAATGCCGTGCGGGATGCCGGTCGGCAGCCGCGCCAGATCGCCGGCGACCGCCTGCATGTCCTTGCCGTCGAGCCAGAAGTCGAGGGTCCCGTCGAGCACATAGACGAACTCGTCCTGGGTCGGGTGAATATGCGGCGGCACGAAGGTGTCCTTGGGAAAGGTCGCGTGCCAGGACAGCGAATTGGCCGAATGCTGTTTCGGCACATAGGTCTGGCCGAGAATGTTCCAGGCGATCCCGTCGAGGCCGTCTTGGCTGCGGGTCAGGCCGGCGGTCATGGTCATGGCTGTTTCCTTGGCGATCAGTGGGTCGATGACTGGCTCGATAGCCCGGCCGGGCCGGCGGCGTGTCTCGGACGCCGGCCACGGGACGATTGATGGCCAGCGCGGTGGCCGGCCGGCCGTTCACTCGGCCGCGACGCTCATGGCCGGCTCCTCTGCCCGGATCTGGCGGGCCTTCAGCATCGGGATGACCTCGTTGGCGAGGCCGGTCAGGGTCCGCACGACCTTCCAGTGCGGCATGTCGCCCCGATGGATCTGGAAGATGATCCGGCTCGAGCCGGCCTCCTCGGCCCATTGCTCGATGGTGTCGGCGACCGTCTTGGCGGTGCCGGCGACGACGCGGAACTGCTGGCGGATCTGGTGCCAGTCGAAGGCGCCGCCATGGCTCGACGGCAGCATGCGGCCGTTGCGCTTCTTGAACTCGTCGAGGCTCAGATAGCCCGGCGCGTCGATGAACCGGCCGGCCTTGGTCAAGGTGGTGAAGAAATAGCGGACATGCGGCTCCATCTCGGCGAGCGCGCTCTCGTCGTCATCGCCGATATAGACCATGCAGACGATCGGGATCTGATCGGGCGTGATGGTGTGGCCGTAATGGGCGGCCCGCTCCTTCAGCGTCTTCTGCGCGGCAAGCTGGGTGGCGATCGGGCTGAAGGTCGAGGAATAGCCGAAGCCGCGCTGGGCCGCGAGCTCGATGGTGCCGGGGCTGCCGGAGCCGACCAGATAGACCTTGGGATGCGGCTGCTGGTAGGGCTTGGGCCAGATGTTCAGGTAGCGATAATTGTAGAACCGGCCCTCGTGGCGGATCGGACCGTCCTCGGTCCAGGCGCGGATGATGACGTCGAGCGCTTCCTGCTGGCGCTCGCGCGAGGTCACCGGATTGACCGAGTTCGACCAATATTCCATCGGCGTGCCGAGCGGGAAGGCGACCTCCAGACGGCCGCCCGACATGACGTCGAGCATGGCGTAGGATTCGGCCAGGCGATGCGGCTGGTCGAGACCGGCGGGCGTGCCCATGACGCAGATCTTGGCCTTGGTGGTCTGCGGGATCAGCGCCGCGGCGATCACCGAAGCAATCGGCATCAGGCTGTAGGGCGTGTTGTGATGCTCGTTGACGCAGACGCCGTCGAAGCCGAGCTTGTCGGCCAGAACCAGCTCGGAGAGATAGCGCTGGTAGAAGGCGTGGCCGGCCTTGGGGTCGAAATATTTGTTCGGGAAGTCGACCCAGAGCGAGTCGAAGTCGTCGATATTCTCGGGCAGGTCCGTATAGGGCATGAAATGCCAGGCGTAGAATTTGGTATCCGGCAGGATCGGCATCATTTCTCTCCGTTTTGACCGAAGGGGTGTCGTTGAACCAAGGCGGTTCTTGGCGGGCTCGCTCGGAAGCGTTTCAGTCGCCGGCGGCGGCGGTGCGTGGCGGCTGCATCGTCATGGCCGCCTGGGCGAGGGGCTGGCGCAGGCTCGCCGCGCGGGCTTCGGCCTGGAACCTGGCGATCGTCGCCGCCGGGCGGATCAGGACCCAGGCGATGACGGCGCAGACCGCCTGCAGCAGGCCGAGGACCAGGAAGCCCAGGGCATAGCCGGCTGCCGGCGTCGTCCCGCGCTCGACCACCAGGCCCATCAGGTAGGGCGCGAACGAGCCGGCGGCCGAATTGGCGATGGTCGAGAACAGGCCGAGCATGGCGCCGCGCTGGGCCACCGGAGTGACTTCGGCGATGACCGCGGGGCTGAGCGTCCAGACCAGGGTCGGCAGGCCGAAGCCGATCGCCAGCAGGGCCAGTTGCAACGGGCCGGGTGACAGGAAGGTCATCGCCGCGGTCGCGGCTCCGCCCGCCACCAGGCACAGGCAGAGGAAGCTCGCCCGGGCATGGCGGCTGGAAACACCCCTGAGCAGGAGGCGCTGGGACAGATAGCCGCCACCGAGCACCAGCACGATGCTGGCGATCCAGGGCAAGGTGGTCAGCCAGCCGGTCTCGGTCGTGGAATAGCCGAGACCGCGGGTCAGATAGGGCGGCAGCCAGGCGAGCATGATGGTGATGCCGCAGGCGACCGCGAAGCCGGCCAGCGTGTTGCCGATGAAGGTCCGGTCGAGCAGCAGCAGGCGATAGCTGACCGGCTGCAGGTTGCCGGCCTCGGCGCTCGGCCGGTTGACCTTGCCTTCGCTGCCGAAGATCAGCCAGAGCACCACCCAGGCGGCGGTCAGGGTGCCGAGCAGGCCGAAGCCGAAACGCCAGCCCTGGGCGACGATGAAATAGGCGACGACCGGCGCGGCCAGCACGATGCCGAAGGCGGCGCCCTCCGAGACGATGCTGGTCGGCACGGCGCGCCGGTCGTCTTCGAACCATTTGAACACCGCATGCAGCACCACCGCGAAGGCCGGCCCTTCGCCAAGGCCGAGCAGGACGCGGGCGGCCACCACTTCGTTGAGCGTGGAAGCCCAGAGCATGGGAAACTGCGTGGCGGCCCAGACGGTTGCCAGCCCGGCGAGGACCCATTTGGTCGGCCAGCGGTTGACCAGGAAGCCGCCGGCGATCCCGGCCACCGGATAGACCCAGTACATGGCGCTGGCCGCCAGTCCGAACTGGCTCGGCGTCAGGTTCAGGTCGCGCATCAGCGGTACCGCGGCAAATCCCAGCACCGCCCGGTCGGCGAAAGCAAGGATCATGAACAGCGTCAGCATGAAGACGATGAACCAGGGTTTCAGGCTCGCTTGGGTGGTCGGCATCGTCCCCTCCGGACTTTGATGTTCAGCTCTGCCGGGCGCCGGGCGGTTCTTGAACGACCGCGTCCTGGCGCCGGGCCCGTGGCGGCGCAGCGATCAGCGGGAACCGAGAAAGGCGGTGACGCGCGCGGCCGCCGCAGGCGTGTCCTCGAACAGCAGGTGGCCGGTGCCGGCAACGCTCTCCAGCCGGGCATCGGGCAGCAGCTGGAGCCAGTGGGCGGCGTGGGCGATCGGCCGGACGCGGTCCTGGTCGCCCCACAGCAGCAAGGTCGGCGCGCGCACGCGGTGCAGCCATTGGCCGAGCTTGGGATTGCCCGATGCGCGCTCCCAGATCAGCCGCGCGACCGCGGTCGTCTCGCGGTAGCGCAAGGTCAGGAATTCGAGGTCGTGGCCCTCGGGCAGGAAGGGCGCGAGTGCCGCCGGGTTGGTCGCCAGATAGCTCGGCAATTGGGCGGGCGGGATGGTGAACAGGTCGGTCGCCGGCGGATCCTTGACCACCAGGCCGGCGGGGGCGACCAGCACCAGCTTGTCGAGCCGGTGGCCATGGGCGATGGCGAATTCCGCGGCCATCCAGCCGCCGAAGGAAAAGCCGACCAGATGGAAAGGCTCGAGCCCCATGGCGTCGAACAGGTCGAGATAATGCAGCACGTAGTCCTGCATGGAATCGATCCGGTCGTCGTCGCCGGATTCACCGAAGCCCGGATGGTAGGGAATGATCACCCGGTGGGTGTCGGTCCAGCGCCGGGCGAAGGCGAAACCCGGGAAGGTGCCGGAGCCGTGCAGGAAAACCAGCGGCCGGCCGGTACCGGCGGAATAGACGACGGTCTTGATGCCGCCGATCTCGAACTCCTGCCGGTCGAAACCATCGAGGGTCTCGCGGGTGCGGTCGATGACGGATGCCATGGCATTCTCCCCACTTGCCGCCGGCTGCCGGCGGTTCTGAACGTGGCTGGAGTGTGCGGATGGGCGGCAACGACCGTCACCTATCGAAAGATAGTCGCCGCTGAAACCGCATCAGGCTGTGCCGAACCGCCGATGCAACCGTGCCCGGACAATGGTTGATTCCTGGCGGCGCGCTGACAGAATGGCGCCGCGATTGGCGATCAGCCGATGGCCGTGGTGACGTCCGTGCACCAACCGGATCGCGAACCATTTCCGCGCAGATGACCGATCTTATCGCCGAAGACATCTTCGATCCGGGCTTCGGGCGCGCAGGCGTTCTCGACCGGCAAGCGGTGTCCGATCGCCGGACGCCGGCACCGTTGGAACCGACGCTTTTGCCCCGGCCGCGGCTGATGGCAGACCTGCAGGCAATGCGGGGCGGGCGCCTGACGATCGTCAGGGCGCCGGCCGGTTACGGAAAATCGGCACTGGTCCGGCAGTGGCGCGATCAGCTGGTCGCCGAGCGGCGCCACGTCGTGACGATCGCGGTCACGGGCCAAGGGGCGGTGCTGACCGACAGCATCAGGCGTCCCGCCACGATCAGGCTCGACAGCCATCAGGCGATCGCGCCGGTGGTCGAGGAGCGCCAGCGCCAGCGCGGCGAAAGCGTGCTGATCATCGACGACTGGCATCTGCTCGCCGCCCGCCTCGCCGACGGACTGATCGAGCGGATCGTGTCCGGGCGCGACTCGGGGCTGCATGTCCTGCTGGTTTCGCGGCATGCGCCCCGGACCGCGCTGGCGCGCGCGCGGGCGCTCGGCCAGGTTTTCGATATCGATGCGCGCGCCCTGCGCTTCAGCCGCGAGGAGGCCGCCGAATTGCTGCGGGCCGAGGCCGGCCTCAGTCCCGACGCGACGCTGCTGGCCGACCTGATGCGGGTGAGCGAAGGCTGGCCCTTCGCATTGCGTGCCGAGACGGCCGGCATGCGCAATGGCGCCAGGCGTGGCGTGGCGGCCCGGATCTCCGGCGAAAGCGGCCTCGTGCACGACTTCTTCCGCGAGGAGATCGTCGGTCCGCTGCCCTTGCCGGTTCGCGATTTCCTGGTCCGCACGGCGCTGCTCGACCGGCTCGATCCGGATCTTTGCGACACCGTGCTGGGTGCCTTCGGCAGCGCCGACATCCTGGAGCAGCTGGAACAGGCGGGGCTGTTCGTCGAAGCCGTCGACGACCAGCGCGGCGGCTATCGTTACCATCAGTTGTTCAGCCAGTTCCTGCGCAGCCTGCTGCGCCGGCGGCCGCCGGCCGAGGTTCAGGCCCTGGCGATCCGGGCGGCCGACTGGCTCGAGCTCAAGGGCTGGTTCGGCGACGCCGCCGGGCAGGCGATCGAGGCCGGCGCTTTCGACCGCGCCGCCGACATCCTGCAGACGCATTGCTTCACCGCCTATTGCAACGGCACCGGCCACGGTTTCGCCTCCCTGATGTTGCGCCTGCCGCGCCGCGTGCTGCGCAAGCATCCAAAGCTCCTGCTCTATGCCGCGCAGGCGGCTTCGGTCAGCCGCGAATTCGGCCTCGCCGAAGACCTCCTGAGCCTGGTCGCCGAGCATATGCGGTCGACCAGCGCGCAGGCGACCTCCGACGGCGCCCAGCTCGACCACCTGGTCCTGCACAAGCGGATGCTGATGGCGCAGGCGGAGGACGACCAGCCGGCGGCGGAGCGCAAATGCCTCGAACTCATGCGCAATTGCGACAGCTTCGATCCCTATACGCGCGGCACCATCTACGGCTCGCTGCTCTATGCGCGGCGCGAGCAGTTCAAGCTGGTCGATGGCAATGACCTCGAGGGCTCCGGCATCCGCGAGTTCAACCGGTGCAACAGCCCCTATGGCCTGGTCTGGCACCTCTCGGTGGTGGGGCCGACACGTTTCATGACCGGCGACCTCGCCGGCGCGGCGCGGCGGCTCGAACAGGCCCTGACGCTGGCAACCGCGTTCGAAGACCAGAGCTGGCTCGCCGAACTGCCCGGGCCGCTGCTGGCCGAAGTCTGCTACGAGCGCGACGACCTGGAGCGCAGCCGCGATCTGCTCGCCCGGCATTTCCCGTCGAGCGCGCGGGGTTTCGTCGACCAATATGTGGCGGGCTATCTGACCGATGCGCGCCTGACCGCCTTGCGCGGCGATGCCGCGGCGGCCGACGACCTCCTGGTCAAGGGCCTGGCGGTGGCCGAGCAGCGCAACCTGGATCGCTTGCGCCAGAACCTGATCACCGAGCGGATCAGGCTGCTGTTGCATTTCGGCCGGCGCGACGAGGCCCTCCGGATCGGCCAGGAGGAGGCGCTTCTGGCGGCGCCCGACAGCGTCAAACCACGTGCCGAGCTGACCTCGCGCGACGAGGCGCGGGCGTTCGGCTGGATGCGGCTGGCGATCGCCCGCGGCGCGGTCGCCGACGCGACGGCGCTGGCGCAACGCTGGTTGCGTTTCGCCGCGCAGGCCGGGGCCCTGCGATCGGTCGTCCGCTGGGAGATCCTGCTGGCGCGCGCCTGCCTCGCCGGCGAGGACGAAAGGCAGGCCCAGCGCGCGCTTCGCTCGGCGGTGGCCCGCGCGGCGCCGGGTGGCTTCATCCGCAGTTTCCTCGACGAGGACGGCGACGTGTCGGGCCTGCTGCGCGGCCAGCTCGACGCCTCGCCGATCTGCGACACGCCGGCCGACCGCTTCCTGGCGCGGCTCTTGGCGCGGCCCTTGGCGGCGCGTCCGGACCAGCCGGAGCGTCAGGCCGCTGGCCATGCCGGCGTGGGCGTGGGGGAGCATGGTGCATTGAGCGCGCGCCAGATCGACATCCTGCAGATGGCGGGGGCGGGCATGCGCAACAGCGAGATCGCCGAACGGGTCGGCATGACCGAAGGCTCGGTCAAATGGTATCTGCAGCAGATCTATGACCGGATCGGCGTGCGCCGCCGCTCCGGCGCCATCCAGCGGGCGCGGGAACTGGGCCTGATCGGCTGACATGACGGGTTTCGATGCCATCGGCGGGCGGTTGCGTTGGTGGCAAATCTATTGGCCGGCTGAATTGATGCCTGCAAAATATCATAGTCCGGGTTATTGCCAGCGGCGCGCGATCCACGGAAAGTTCATGATGTCGCCTGCATGGCAGCGGGGCGGCCATTCCTGTCGAAAAGCGCTGATCATCTCACCTATAAGGTGATCGGCGACAGCGCCGGGTATTCGCGAATCCGGGGCGCGACGGCAGGTTGACGGAGAGTGTGCTGAAGATGCAGGTGGCTGAACAACTGGGCGAGCTTCTCGACGTCGCCGCGCCCGTCGTCACGGTCGAACAGGCAAGGTCGCTTGCGCGCGACCATTTCGGCCTCGACGTCACGGTCCGGCCGCTGACCGGCGAGCGCGACCGCAATTTTCACCTCACCGATATCCGGCGCCGGGGTTATGTGCTGAAGGTCGTGCATCCGGCCGAGGATCGCGCGGTCACCGACTTCCAGAGCAGCGCGCTGCTGCATGTCGCGGCCGTCGACGCGGGCCTGGCGACCCCGCGCATCATCCGCCCGCGCGGCAGCCATTTCGGCGATGTCGCCTGGCGGGTCCCGGGCCAACCGGACCGAAGGGTGCGCTGCCTGACCTATCTCGAGGGACGGCCGCTGCACCTGACCGAGCGCAGCACGGCACAGCGGCGCAACCTCGGCGCCTTCCTGGCCCGCCTCGACCTGGCGCTGGCCGGTTTCCGGCACCCGGCGGAGAACCATGACCTGCTGTGGGACCTGAAACGGGCCGATCGCGTCCGCGGCCTGCTGGCGGAGATCCCGGACGCTGAACGCCGGGCGCTGCCGGAGCGCGCGCTCGACCGCTTCGTGGCCCATGTGCTGCCGGTCTTGCCCGCGCTGCGCACCCAGGTCATCCACAATGACTTCAACCCGCACAATGTGCTGGCGGGCGCCACCGCCGACGACGAGATCGCCGGCGTCATCGATTTCGGCGACATGGTGCGCTCGCCCCTGATCCAGGATCTCGCCACCGCCTGCGCCTATCAGCTGACCTCGGACGGCCACCCGCTGCAGGGCGTCGCCGATATGGCCGCGGCCTTCCACGTGGTCTGTCCGCTCCTGCCCGAAGAGGTCGCGGTGCTGCCGGAACTGATCGCCACCCGCCTGGCGCTGACGATTGCCATCAGCTCCTGGCGGGCCGCGCGGCACCCGGACAATGCCGACTATATCCTGCGCAACCAGGCGGCGGCCTGGGCCGGGCTCGCGCGGCTGGACGAACTGTCCCGCGAGGACGCCGTCAGCTGGCTCGGCACCGAAATTTCGAAGGGGTGACGCCATGACCATGATCAACGCCTATGACGCGGCGGCGGCCACCGGCATCAGCGAGCGCGAACGCCAACTGATCGCCCGCCGCGAGCGCCTGCTCGGCCCGGCCTACCGGCTGTTCTACGCCAATCCCGTGCATTTCGTCCGCGGCGAGGGCGTCTGGCTCTACGATCCCGACGGCAAGGCCTATCTCGACGTCTATAACAACGTCGCTTCCGTCGGCCATTGCCACCCGCATGTGGTGGCGGCGCTCGCCCGCCAGTCGGCGGTGCTCAACACCCATACGCGCTACATCACCGACGGCATTCTCGACTATGCCGAGCGGCTCTTGGCCAAATTCCCGGCCGGGCTCGGCCATGTCATGTTCACCTGCACCGGCAGCGAGGCCAATGATCTCGCCTATCGTGCCGCGCGCACCTTCACCGGCGGCACCGGTTTCATCGTCACCGAGCTCGCCTATCACGGCGTCACCGTGGCGATCTCCGAGATGTCGCCGTCGCTCGGCCAGGGCATCACGCTTGCGCCCAATGTCCGGACGATCCCGGCGCCCGACCTCTATCGCTCCGGCGGGCGGGATGTGGCTGAGACCTTCGCAGGCCATGTCCGCGCCGCGATCGCCGACATGCAGGCCAAGGGCATCAAGCCGGCGGCGTTGCTGGTCGACACGATCTTTTCCTCCGACGGCGTGTTTTCCGACCCGGCCGGCTTCCTGAAACCGGCGGTCGCCGCGATCCGCGAGGCCGGCGGCCTGTTCATCGCCGACGAGGTGCAGCCGGGTTTCGGCCGCACCGGCGCGGGCATGTGGGGGTTCGAGCGTCACGGCCTGGTGCCCGACATGGTCACCATGGGCAAGCCGATGGGCAATGGCCATCCGGTCGCCGGCATGGTGGCGCGGCCGGAGATTCTCGAAACCTTCGGCCAGCGCACCCGCTACTTCAACACCTTCGGCGGCAATCCGGTGTCCTGCGCGGTCGGCATGGCGGTGCTCGACGTCATCGAGGACCAGGGCCTGGTCGCCAATGCCAAGACCGTCGGCGCCCGCCTGATGGACGGGCTGAGCCAGCTCGCCAAACGCCATGAGCTGATCGGCGACGTGCGCGGCGCCGGCCTGTTCGTCGGCGCGGAACTGGTCACCAACCGCGAGACGCGCCAGCCGGCGACACTCGAAACCGCGCGGCTGGTCAATGGCCTGCGCGACAAGCGGGTGCTGATCAGTGCCGCCGGCCCCGCCGCCAATGTGCTGAAGATCCGGCCGCCGATGGTGTTCTCCCTCGATAATGCCGACCTGTTCCTGACCGCGGTCGACGAGGTCCTGAGCGACATCGCCAGAACGCGTTGACCACAGTGCCGCCGAGCGCGGCCTTCCAGAGCATGACCAGGTCCGATCGAAGCGTTGCGGTTCGGTCGGCCGTCCTTCGAGGCTCGCAAGAGCTCGCACCTCAGGATGAGGAGGGTTTGTGTATCGCATTGATGTTGCTCATGAAGCGAGGCCGTCAAGGCGCATATGGCTCCGCCGCTGATGCCAATCCCTGCATCCCTCATCCCCGCGCAAAAGCTCGCTTTTGCGCTGGAGGTGCGAGCTCTTGCGAGCCTCGAAGGACGGCTGACCGTCGTACCGTGCGCTTCAATTCAAGACAATCAGACACCAACGGAGTATCCGGCGTGAACCTGCTGATCACCGACACCGTCGCGGTCACCTGCGACGATGCGCGACGTATTCTCGACCATCATGCCATCGCCGTGGTGGATGGCCGGATCGCCGCGATCGGACCGACCGCGACGCTGGAGGCGGACTATCCGGCGCTCGAACGCTTCGATGGCAGGCGTCTCGCCGTGCTGCCGGGCCTGATCAATGCCCATACCCATACCGTGCTGATGGCCTTGCGCGGCACGGTGGAGGATTGGTCAGGCGACGCGATCTACCGCTACATGACACCGATTTCCTATGTGATGACCCCGGAGGAGCGTTCGGTCATCGCCATGCTCGGCTGCCTGGAGGCGATCCGCAGCGGCACGACGACGCTGGTCGACCCGTTCCGGCACGTCACCACCTATGCCCAGGCCATGGCCTCGACCGGCATGCGGCTCTGGCTGTCGGAGGCCTGCGCCGATATCGACACCAGGCGCATCCGCCACGGCGACTATGCGGTCGACCAGGCTTTCGGCGAAGCCTTTTTGGACCGCGCGACGTCGCTGATCGAGACCGTGCATGGCAGCCACGGCGACCGGGTGCGCTGCCAGGTGGCGGCCCATGCGCCGGACAATTGCTCGCCGGCCATGCTCGCCAAAGTGCGTGAGATGGCGGCCCGCCACGGCGTGACCCGGACCATCCACCTGTCGCAAAGCCTCGGCGAGGTCGCCGCGGTGAAACAGGCCCACGGGCTGACCTCGGCGGCCTATCTCGACCGGGAAGGCTTTCTCGGGCCCGACCTGATCGCCGCCCATTGGACCTTCTGCACCGAGGCGGATATCGGCATCCTGGCAGGCCAAGGCGTGCAGATGGCCCATACGCCCGCCAGCATTTCCAGGCGTGGCGCGCACAAGGCGCTGATCGGCAAGATCCGCGACGCCGGCGTCAGCGTCGCCTTCGGCACCGACAATATGAGCGAGGACATGTTCCAGGCCATGGCCTTCGGCTCGATCATCCATCGCACCGGCCGCGGCCGGGCGGAGGAGGGTGGCGTTTCGCCGTCGCCGCAGGAGGTGCTCGACGCGGTGACCCGGGCCGGCGCCCGTTCGGTCGGCGCGGAAGCCGAGATCGGCTCGATCGAGGTCGGCAAGAAGGCCGACCTGACCTTCATCGACCTCCGCACGCCGGCGCTCCGCCCGCTGATCCGGCTCACCTCCAACATCGTCCATTACGGCCATCCCGGCATCGTCCATTCGGTCATGGTCGACGGCGCCTTCGTGATGCGCGACCGCAAGGTCCTGACCATCGACGAGGAGGCGCTGCTGGCGGAGGCCGATCGCGTCACCAAGCGCGTATGGGAGCGCATGGTCGCCGAAAATCCCGATATCGCCCGTCCGCCAGGCGAATTGCAGTGGCTCGGCGCCTGAGCCGGGCGCGCGCAAGAGGCTTGCGTCAAATCGTGCCGTTGCATCGCGGCATGGGGCATCCTACCGTCTGAGCATGAGAGCTTCCATGCAAGGAGGCCGAGCTTTAGGAATCGGGAGGAAGCCCATGAGAAAGTTGATGATTGCCGTCCTGTGCGTGATGGCGGGCCTGGTGGCGCGCGCCGAAGCGCAGGGCACGACACCGGCGGCTTGGCCGCAACGGCAGGTCAATGTCGTCGTGCCGTTCACCGCCGGCGGCACGACCGACCTGTTCGCACGGATCTTCGCCCAGGCCATGCAGCAGAAATTCGGCGTGGCCTTCGTCGTCGAAAACCGGGCCGGCGCCGGCGGCACGGTGGGGGCCGGTTACGCCGCGCGCCAGCCCAATGACGGCTATACCCTGTTCGTCGGCACGGCCAGCACGCATGCCATCGCGCCCTATGTCTACAAGACGCTGCCTTATGATCCGGACAAGGATTTCCAGTCGATCAGCCTGTTCGCCACCTTGCCGAACCTGCTGGTGATCAATCCGCGGATTCCGGCCCGCACGCTGCCCGAACTGATCAGCTATGTGCAGGCCAATTCCGGCAAGCTCAATTACGGCTCGTCGGGCATCGGCGCGTCGAACCACATCCCGGCCGAGATCTTTCAGAACATGACCGGCGCCAAGATGACCCATATCCCGTTCCGGTCGTCGAACGAGATCATGAACGCGCTGGCTGGCGGCCATCTCGACCTCGCCTTCGACAATATGACGCTGGCCTGGCCGCAGGCCCAGGGCGGCACGGTCCGCGCCATCGCGGTGACCAGCAAGGAGCGCAGCCCGACCGCGCCCGACGTTCCGGCGATCGCCGAGACGTTGCCCGGTTTCGACGTCGCGACCTGGCACGGGCTCTACGCGCCGGCCGGCACGCCGCGGCCGATCGTCGAGCTGATCTCGGCCGAGGTGAAGCGGATCTATTCTCAAGCCGAGGTGATCGCCAAGCTGAAGGAGATCGGCGCGGTCGCCGCGCCCAATACACCCGACGTCTTCGCCGCCTTCGGCGCCTCGGAACGGGCGCGCTACCGCGACATCGTCAAGGCGGCGGGCATCGAGCCGCAATAGGGGGAAGGGCGAGTGGTGGGTGGCGAATGGCGAATGGGGAGTGGCGAATAGGGCCGGCCCATCGCTGACGCCACGATGCCGCATCGTCCTGGCCGGGCTTGTCCCGGCCATCCCCGTATTGACGCGGGCTGAAGTCGTGGATGCCCGGCCCAAGGCCGGGCAAGACGAGGTGGTGGCCATGCCGAGGCGGGGCCGGGGCAGGCCAACCTGCTCGCCTCATGCCCTGTTCGCCATTCGCCATTCGCCCCTGCTGCATTAATCTCGTCCTCATGACCCCGATTCCGCGCCGTTCCGACAGCCTGTCCCTGAAGCAAGCGCGCCGGATCGCGCTTGCCGCCCAAGGTTTCGGCCGGCCGCGCGCCGAGGAGCCGGCGCGCCGGCGCGACCTGAAGGCGATGATCGAGCGGCTCGGCGTGGTGCAGATCGACTCGGTCAATGTCATTGCCCGGGCCCATACGCTGCCGGGCTTTTCCCGGCTCGGCCGCTACGACACCGCCGATCTCGAAGCGCTCGCCTATGGCGGTCGCAAGCGCAGCCTGTTCGAATATTGGGGCCATGAAGCCTCCTACCTGCCGGTCGACCTGCAACCGATGATGCGCTGGCGCATGGCACGCGCCGCGCGTGGCGAGGGGACCTATAGCGGCCTCGCCAAATTCGGCCGGGAGCGGCAGGATCTGATCGGCGAGGTCCGGCGCGAGATCGCCGATCGCGGCCCGCTGGCAGCATCCGAACTGTCGCACGACCATCGCGGCGAGGGCGGCTGGTGGGGCTGGTCCGACGGCAAACGCGCGATCGAATGGCTGTTCTGGGCCGGTATCGTCACCACCAAGACGCGCCGGGGCGCCTTCGAGCGGGTTTATGACCTGACCGAGCGGGTGCTGCCGCAGGCCGTCGTCGACACGCCGACGCCCGATGATGCCGAGGCCCATCGCGTGCTGGTGCGCATCGCCGCCGCGGCCATGGGGGTCGCCACCGAGCGCTGCCTCAGGGACTATTTCCGGCTGGAGCTGGCGGATGCCAAGGCGGCAGTCGCAAGCCTGGTCGAAGCGGGCGAGCTGCTGCCGGTTACCGTCGAAGGCTGGGCGAAGCCAGGCTATCTCGCCGCCGCGGCCCGTGTTCCCCGGCGGATCGAGGCGCGCGCCCTGCTGGCGCCCTTCGACCCCCTGGTCTGGCAGCGCGAGCGTACCGAGGCCTTGTTCGGCGCGCGCATCCGGCTGGAGATCTATGTGCCGGAGCACAAGCGCACCCACGGCTATTACGTGCTGCCCTTCCTGCTCGGCGATCGGATCGTCGCACGCACCGATCTCAAGGCCGACCGCGTCCGCTCGACCCTGGTGGTCCAGGCCGCCCATGCCGAACCCGGTGTTGCGAGCGCCGAGATCGTCGAGCCGCTCAGGGCCGAACTCGCGCTGATGGCGTCATGGCTCGGGCTGGAGCATGTCGAGATCAAGGGGCGAGGGGATCTGGCGGGGGCCCTCGGCGCGCGCGCCTGAGGTTGGTGCGTATCAAGCGGGAAGAAGGCGCTCTTTCGTCTTGGCCGGGCTTGTTCCCGGCCACCCACGACTTGATTCCCCTCAATCGGGCGAAGGCGCGGATGCCCGGGACAAGCCCGGGCAAGACGAGGTGGGGCGTGCTGGAGCGACTCGGCAACAGTCCTGAGCCCCGCGCTAGGCCGGCGACCTCATAGGACTGCGTCCTCGCCTGCTCTGAGGCAGACCGTTGTCGCGGCCGGCCATTACGTCAGGTTCAGCCCGCCGTCCGAGAGCAGGATCTCGCCGGTCAGATAGTCCGAAGCGATCAGCATCATTACCGCCTGGGCGATATCCTCGGGACGGGCGGCGCGGCGCATCGGCGATCGCTCGCGCCAGAGCTCTTGTGCCGCCGTCCAGTCCGCCGTCAGCGGCGTATCGACCAGGCCCGGCGCGACGGCGTTCACCCGGATGTCCGGAGCGAGCGACAGGGACAAGAGGCGTGTCATGTGATTGAGCGCCGCCTTGGTCGCCGCATAGGGGATCGATGCGCCTTTCGGTCGAACGCCGGCATGCGAGCTGATATTGACCACGCATCCCGATCGGCCGCGCCGGGCGGCCTCGCGCAAGGCGGGTTCCGCCTCCGCCACGAGGCGAAACGGCGCGATGACGTTGACCTCATGCAATTCCTGCCAGACAGCCGGGGTCGCGGCGGAGAGATCGCCGTGGGGGATGACGCGGCTGATGCCGGCATTGTTGACCAGCACGTCGAGCCGCCCCCACGTGCCGACCGCCTCACGCACGAGCCTCACCCTGTCGGCATCCTGTGCCAGGTCGGCTTGCACATAGGCAGCCTTGCCGAGCTCCGCGGCCACGGCCTGTCCGGCTTCGCGGGAACTGCGCGAGTGCAAGATGACCGCATAACCCTCGCCGGCCAGCCGGCGGGCGATGGCGAGGCCGATCCCGGAGGTCGAACCCGTGACCAGGGCAACCGGGCTTTCCTTTGGGGCTATCACGTTCGATCCAATGCTCACGCGGGAGAGGTGGGGCGGTCCACGCCTGACCGGATTGGGAAGCCCCTGCCGTTCAGGCGCTCCATCCCCGCGCGATTCTGGCGGGAATGCAATGCCAGCCTACTGGCCTCATGCATTCCGCCTGCCGTCACCGTCCCTTGGCCTTGCGCCAGGCGGCGAAGTCGACCTTGGACTGCTCATCGGTCGGCGGATAGAGCCCGAGGATCGAGCGGCCTTCCAATACCTTTTCGGTGACGAAATCCTCGAAGGCGGTCATTTCCACCGCCTCGTCGGCGATCTCGTCGGCGATGCCGGCGGGAATGATCACCACGCCTTCGCCGTCGCCGACCACCACGTCGCCGGGCCAGACCGCGACGTCGCCGCAGCCGATCGGCACGTTGATGTCGAGCGCCTGGTGCAGGGTCAGGTTGGTCGGCGCTGCCGGCCGGTGATGATAGGCCGGGATCGACAGGGTGGCGATTTCAGGGCTGTCGCGGAAGCCGCCATCGGTGACGACGCCGGCGACGCCGCGCTTCATCAGGCGCGACACCAGGATGCCGCCGGCGGAAGCCGCGCGGGCGTCCTTGCGGCTGTCGATGACCATGACGGCACCGGGCGGGCATTCCTCCACCGCCTTGCGCTGCGGGTGGCCTCGGTCGAGGAACACCGACAAGGGGTTCAGGTCCTCGCGCGCCGGGATGTAGCGCAGCGTGAAGGCGTCGCCGACCATGTTGCCGAGCGTGGCATTGAGCGGGCGGACATCCTGGATGAACTGGTTGCGCAGGCCGCGCTTGAACAGCGCGGTGCACAGCGTGGCGGTCGAGACGCCCTTGAGCTTGTCGCGGGTGGCTGAGGTCATCGCCATGGTCAGATCCAATCTTCAGTAGATGGCCGGTTCGCCCACCGGCGCGCCGAACTGGGTTTCCAGGAAGTCGAAATCGCAGCCGTCATGGGCCTGGCGGATATGCTGGGTGAACATCCAGCCGTAGCCGCGCTCGTAGCGTTTGGGCGGTGCCGTCCACTCGGCGCGACGGCGGGCGAGTTCCGCCTCGCTCACATCCATGTCGATGCGCCGGGCCGCGACGTCGAGCGAGACCATGTCGCCGGTGCGGATCAGCGCCAAGGGCCCACCGATATAGGCTTCCGGCGAGACGTGCAGGATGCAGGCGCCGTAGCTGGTGCCGGACATGCGGGCATCCGACAGGCGCACCATGTCGCGCACGCCCTGTTTCACCAGCTTTTTCGGGATCGGCAGCATGCCCCATTCCGGCATGCCCGGGCCGCCATGCGGGCCGGCATTGCGCAGCACCAGCACCGTGTCCTCGGTGACGTCGAGATCGTCGCGGTCGATATTGGCCTTCATGGAGGGATAGTCGTCGAAGACCAGCGCCGGGCCCCTGTGCTTGAGGAAGCGCTGGGCGCAGGCGCTCGGCTTGATGACGCAGCCGTCGGGCGCCAGATTGCCGCGCAGCACGGCCAGCGCGCCTTCGGCATAGATGGGATTGTCGACGGTGCGGATGACGTCGTCATTATAGACGCCGGCGCCTTCGAGCGTTTCCGACAGCGGCCGGCCGGTGACGGTGAGGGCGTCGAGATGGAGATGGCCGGTCAGCCGGCTCATCAGGCCGGGCAGGCCGCCGGCGTAAAAGAAGTCCTCCATCAGATAGGTGTCGCCGCTCGGCCTCACATTGGCGATGACGGGCACCTTGCGGCTCGCCTTGTCGAAATCATCCAGCGTGATGTCGACGCCGGCGCGCCGGGCCATGGCGATGACATGAATGATCGCGTTGGTCGAGCAGCCCATCGCCATGGCGACGGTGATGCCGTTTTCGTAAGCTTGGCGGGTCTGGATCCTGGCCGGCGTCAGGTCTTCCCAGACCATGTCGACGATGCGCCGGCCAGCCTGGGTGCACATGCGGATGTGGTTGGCGTCGGGCGCCGGGATGGCCGAGGCGCCGGGCAAGGTCATGCCGATGGCCTCGGCGATGGCGGTCATGGTCGAGGCGGTGCCCATGGTCATGCAGACGCCATAGGAGCGCGCGATGCCGCCTTCGACCTCGGTCCAGTCGGCATCGCTGATCTTGCCGGCGCGCCGCTCATCCCAGTATTTCCAGGCATCCGAGCCGGAACCCAGCACGTTGCCCTTCCAGTTGCCGCGCAGCATGGGTCCGGCCGGCACGTAGATCATCGGCAGGCCGGCGCTGGTGGCGCCCATCAGGAGTGCCGGCGTGGTCTTGTCGCAGCCGCCCATCAGCACGACGCCGTCGACCGAATGCGAGCGGATCAGCTCCTCGGCATCCATCGCCAGCAGGTTGCGATAGAGCATGGTGGTGGGTTTGACATTGCTCTCGGACAGCGAAATCGCCGGCAGTTCGATCGGAAAGCCGCCGGCCTGGAAGATGCCGCGCTTCACATCCTCGACCCGGGTCTTGAAATGGGCGTGGCAGGGCTGTGCGTCGGACCAGGTGTTGAGGATGGCGATCATCGGCTTGCCGGCCCAGTCGGCCGCGTCGTAGCCCATCTGCATCCAGCGCGAGCGGTGGCCGAAGCTGCGCAGGTCGTCGGCGGCGAACCAGCGGGCGCTGCGCAGGTCGGAAGGCGATTTGCGGGTCATGTCGGCGTTTCTCTCGAGGAATCTCGGTCTTGGCGGTCTTTGGATCCATCCAAAGGCTTGTCGCGGCCGAAGACAAGCTCAGTTCTGCAGGCCCCATTTGAGCACCGTCGCCCGCTCGATGCTGCGGAAGATCAGGTTCTCGACCACCAGGCCGATGATGATCACCGTCAGCAGGCCGGCGAAGACGGCGGGAATGTCCAGGAGGTTGCGGTTCTCGAAGATGAACCAGCCGAGCCCGCCCTTGCCCGAGGAGACGCCGAACACCAGCTCGGCGGCGATCAGGGTGCGCCAGGCGAAAGCCCAGCCGATCTTCAGGCCGGTCAGGATCGAGGGGAAGGCCGCCGGCACCAGGATGAGCACCACGTAGCGAATGCCGGTCAGCCCGTAATTGCGGCCGACCATGCGCAGCGTCTGCGACACCGAGCGGAAACCGGAATGGGTGTTGAGCGCCACCGCCCAGAGCACCGAGTGAACCAGCACGAAAACCAGGCTGGTCACGCCGAGGCCGAACCAGATCAGCGCCAGCGGCAGCAAGGCGATGGCCGGCAGCGGATTGAACATGGCGGTCATCGTTTCGAGAAAGTCGGTGCCGATCCGCGTGTTGATGGCGAGAATGGTCAGGGTCGCGGCCAGCACGATGCCGGTGGCGTAACCGATCAGCAGCACCTTCAGCGAGGTGGCGATGCGTTCGATGAGGGACCCGTCCTGCACCCGCACGATCAGTGCCTGGATTGTCTCGGACAAAGTGGGCATCAGCAAGGGCTGGTCGAGGTAGCGGGCATAGAGCTCCCAGATGATGGCGAGCGCGGCGATCAACACGGTCTTGCGCACGAAGCCATTGTCCCAGGCTCGCTCGAGAATGCCGAGCTGGCGCTCGACATCTTCCGGCCTGGTGGTCATGTCGGCCTGTTGACGCAGAACGATGGTGGCATCAGCCATGGCGATCGGTCCTGGGGTTAGATCGTCGTGAATTGAAGTCTATGGGCGGCTTTGATTAGGCTAAGCAGACCGACGCGAGCCGGCACAAGCTCTACGTCACCCCCGGCCGAGCGAAGCGAGGGGAAGGGGGTCCAGGGGTTGCCGGGCATCTGGCTCGATGCCGCGTAATTCGTTGAATTATGTACGGAAAGCGCGGGATAAGCGGCCCTGGATCCCCTTCCCTCGCTTCGCTCGCCGGGGATGACGTAGCGTGCATTGAGTCCATATTCCCAAGAGCGAAAGGGCTCACAAGCTCTGAGGTGCGAGCGCAGCGAGCCTCGAAGGACGACTGAGCGTTGTGCGAAGTGCTCCAATCCAAGATGACACCGCATCAATGCTGCCCTTCCGCAAAAAGCAGGTCGTGGATCTGCTTTTCCAGCCGCGCGGCGCTGCCGTCCGCGGCCTCGACCTTGTCGACGTCGAAGACCTCGGCCTTGACCCGGCCGGGATGGGGCGAGAGCAGCAGGATGCGATTGCCGATCTTGATCGCCTCGGCGATCGAATGAGTGACGAACAGCACGGTGAAGCGGGTTTCGTCCCAGAGCTGCAGCAATTCGTCCTGGCAGGTCCGGCGCGTCAGCGCGTCGAGGGCCGCGAAAGGCTCGTCCATCAGCAGGATGTCCGGCTCCATCGCCATGCCGCGGGCAATGGCGACACGCTGTTTCATGCCGCCCGACAGCGTATGCGGATAGGCGTCGAGCGCACGGGTCAGGTTGACCTTCTCGATATAGTGGCGCGCCTTGTCGGCGGCTTCGGCGCGCAACAGGCCGCGCGCCGTCATCAGCGGAAAGGTGACGTTTTCCAGCACGGTCTTCCAGGGCAGCAACTGGTCGAACTCCTGGAACACCATCATCCGGTCGGCGCCCGGAGCGGTCACCTTGCGGCCGTTGATGGTGATGCTGCCTTCGCTCGGCTGCATGTAGCCGCCGACCGCCTTGAGCAAGGTCGACTTGCCGCAGCCCGAGGGACCGAGCAGGACGAAGCGGTCGGACCGGCCGACCTGGAAGCTGACCCGCTCGGTCGCGGTGACCAGGAGGTCGGGCGTCTTGTAGCGCAGCGTGACGCCGTTGACGTCGAGCAAGGGCAGGGCGGCCGTGCCGGTCACTGATGTCGACGGCCTGGTAGCAGTTGCAGTCACGGTCATGCCGGCTCAGCTTCCGGCAAGGTCGTGGGCGACCGGGAAATAATAGTCCCGCCAGGAGGCCGGCAAGGTCTTCAGCGTGCCGACCTTGTGCAGATGCCGGGCGAATTTCATCGTGCCCTGCGGCTCGAGGTTCCATTCCATCATGCCGGGCTGGGCGAGCAGCTGGAGCAGGTCCTCGACGCCGGTGCGGTCGTTGGTGATCTCCTTATAGATCTCGACGGAGGCGCGGGTGTTCTTGCGGATGAAGTCGATCGCTTCGACGGAAGCCGCGCGGATCGCCTCGATCACCTTCGGATTGGCATTGGCGAAGCGGGTGGTGGCGAAGAATTGTCCCTGGGTCAGCGGGCCGCCGATGATGGCGGGCGATTCGATTACGACGCGGGCGCCCGGCACGGTCTTCAGCTCGTTGGCCTGGAACGGCGGCGCGGAGAAATGGCTCGCCACCTCATGCTGGGGATTGGACAGCGCCGCCACCGCGTCGGGATGGCCGAGCTGCACGGTATTGGCGTCGAGCCTTGCCCATTGGTCGGCGCCGTAGAGCTGCGCCGCCGCCATTTGCAGGAGGATCGCCTGGGTTGAAACCCGCACGGTCGGCACCGCGATCCGGTCGGCCGGGCCGACATCCCGGAGCGTGCGGATGTTGGGATTGCGGGTGATCAGCTGCAGCGGCAAGGCCGAGGAGGCGGCAATGCCTTTGACGCCGCCGCGGGTCCGGTCCCACAGCAGGAGCAGGTTGCCGGTGCCGGTATTGACCACGTCGACATTGCCCGACAGCAGCGCGTCGGTCTGGGCGCCGCCGCCGCTGAACATGATCCATTTGGTGGTCAGGCCGGCCAGGCCGAGCCGTTCGGCATGTTTCTCGATGAGCTTCTGCTTCTCGATCACGTGGGTGGCGAGATAGAGAATTCCCGGCTGCCGGGTGATCGAAATTTCGGTCTTCTGCTGGGCCAAAGCCTTGCCCGCGAGCCCGGCTAGCGGAAGGCCGCCCATCAGGGCGGCGACATGGCGCCTGTTCAGCATGACGTTTCCTCGGGGATTGGGTGCGCGGGCTTTCCGCCGCGCTTCGAAATTTAAAAAAGCACTAATGCATTAGTGTGTCAATACAGTCCGATCTTGTGCTATTGCTTGATCAAGGATTGGAGTTTGCCGCCCATGGACGACCTCGCCGTCGCATCGCCGCTGATCCAGGACCGCTCGCGCCACGCGGCCTCGCGGGTGTTCGACGCCCTGCGCGACGAGATCATCGCGCTGAGCCTGCCGCCCGGCGCGCCACTATCCCGGCTGGAGCTGCAGGAGCGTTTCCGGGTCAGCTCGACACCGGTGCGCGACGCGCTCCTGCGCCTGCAGGAGGAGGGGCTCGTCGAGGTCTTTCCGCAGCATGCGACGATCGTCAGCCTGATCGACCTCGACGGCGCCCGGCAGGCGCAGTTCCTGCGTCGCTCGATCGAGATCGAGATCGCCGGTGTTCTCGCCGAGACGCCCGATGCGGCGCTGGCGGCACGGCTCCGATCGATCACCGAGCACCAGGAATGGGTGGCGGGTCGGGGCGACCTGAACCAGTTCTCGGCGCTCGACCTGCAATTCCACAAGGTCATGTACGAGGCCGCCAGGGTCGCCAGCCTGTGGGTGCTGGTGCGCCGGCAGAGCGGCCAGATCGATCGGCTGCGCCGGCTGCATCTGCCGGTGGAGGGCAAGGCGCAACAGGTTATCGACGATCATTTCGCGATCATCCGGGCGATCGAGGCAGGCAAGCCGCGCGAGGCGCAGGCGGTCGTGCGCGAACACCTGTCGAAGTCGCTGGCCTTCAGCGCGGCGATCCGCAGCCGCTATCCGAGCTATTTCAGCTAAGGTACCGGCACGCTTCGGCACCGCGCGGCGAAGGGCTGCGACACCGGCGGCAGGTGCCAAAGCGACCGCCATCTTGAGCCGCGCGTCCATTTTTGGCATAGTGGCGTGCGACTTCTACTGACAAAACAGGGTTGGCCGAGGCAAATGCCGGGCGAGAGCGACGACGATTCTTCTCGTTGCCGACCACGAAGTCGGCTGACATCGCCGTGGCGATGTCAGCGCAAAAATCCTCCGCATCATCAACATCCCCAGGATGTTTTCTGACGTTCAGCGTGGTCGCCGCGCTGAGCGGCGGCCGGCTGTCGTCCTTGTCTCGACAACAGGACCACTTCGATCATGGAATGGATTGCCGACCCGAATGCCTGGATCGGTCTGGGCACGCTCGTCGTGCTGGAGATCGTGCTGGGCATCGACAATCTGGTGTTCATCGCGATCCTCGCCGACAAGCTGCCGCCGCATCAGCGCAACCGGGCCCGGATCCTCGGCCTGTCGCTCGCGCTGATCATGCGCCTGGGGCTGCTGGCGTCCATCGCCTGGATCGTCACGCTCAGGACGCCGCTGTTTTCGCTCGGCGGATGGCCGTTCTCGGGGCGCGACCTGATCCTGATCCTGGGCGGCGCCTTCCTGCTCGCCAAGGGCACGATGGAATTGCATCATCGCCTGGAGGGCCAGCAGGAGCAGAAGCCGGGGCAGGTCGTCCACGCCGTGTTCTGGCAGGTCATCGCTCAGATCGTCGTGCTCGACGCGGTGTTCTCGCTCGACAGCGTCATCACCGCCGTCGGCATGGTCAGCGAGCCGGCGGTGATGATGATCGCGGTGGTCATCGCCGTCATCGTCATGCTGGCGGCTTCGAAGCCGCTGATGGTGTTCGTCAGCCGTCATCCGACCGTGGTCATTCTCTGCCTCGGCTTCCTGATGATGATCGGCTTCAGCCTGATCGTCGAAGGTTTCGGCTTCCATATTCCCAAGGGCTATCTTTACGCGGCGATCGGCTTCTCGGTGCTGATCGAGGCGGCCAACCAGGTCGGCCGGGCCAATCGCGTGCGCGTGGCGAGCTCCAGGGATCTGCGGGATCGGACCGCCTCGGCGGTGCTGCGTCTGCTCGGCGGCGAGCGCGAGGCTTCGCCCCTATCGGAGACGGTTGACGGCATTGCCGAACGAACCGCGGCGGCGGATGTCTTCAAGCCCGAGGAGAAGGAGATGATCCGCGGCGTGCTCGACCTGGCGGAGCGGCCGATCCGCTCCATCATGTCGCCGCGCAACCGGGTCGAGTGGCTCGATCTCGACGATGCCGAGGAGGTATTGCGGCGGGAAATCCGCGCGCTCACCCATTCGCGCGTGGTTCTTGCGCGCGGCCGGGTCGACGATTTCGTCGGCGTCGCGCTGGTCAAGGATCTGCTCAACGCTCTCGCCGATGGCGGGACGATCGATTGGTCGAGCGTGCAGCGCCAGCCGCTTGTCGTCCACGAGAGCATCAAGGTGCTGCGCGCCATGGAGCAACTGCGCCTGGCACCGGTGCAGATGGCGGTGGTTGTCGACGAGCACGGCGCTTTCGAGGGCGTGGCGACGCCCGCCGACATTCTCGAAGCGATCGCCGGCGAGTTTCCTGACGAAGGCGCGCAGGCGGCGCTGGTCGAACGCCGCGCGGATGGTTCCTGGCTGGTCGACGGTTTCGTCGATATCAGACGGCTGAGCAGCCTGATCGAGACCAATCTGGTCGACCGTCACAATCGTTATGCGACGCTTGCCGGCTATTTGCTGTCCCAGCTCGGCCATTTGCCGGCGCCGGGCGAGCGCGTGGTCGACCGGGGCCTGGCCTTCGAGATCGTCGAAACCGACGGCCGCAACATCGGCAAGGTCAGGATCTTGGGTCCGGCGACGCTTGCCGAACCGTCCTGAGGCGAAACCGGTGCCGTCAGTCCGAGGTGCGGATCGTCCAGGTGGCGTGCTGGACGAAGGGCTGCGCCTCGAGCATCCGGGTGACCGTGTCGAGTTCGGCCGAATCGACCGCCGTCGACATCAAGGTGGCGACCACCTCGATGAGGTCGTCGGCGCGTTCGACCGCATCCACCTCGCGTGCCGGGTAATGGGCCTTGTCGAGCAATTCGACGATCAGCTCGCGCGCCTGGTCCTGCCGCTCGGCCGGCACGGTGACCCTTATCTCATAGGTCGCTTCGGTCTGGCTCTCGTCGATCGGCGAGCGGTTGATGGCATTGACCAGGGGCCGCAGCAAGGTATTGCCGGCCAGCACCACGAGCGCCAGCAGCACCGCTTCGGCGGGCAGATCGGCGCCGGCAAAGGCGCCGACGGCGGCCGAACACCAGAGCGTCGCGGCGGTGTTCAGGCCGCGGACGTTCATGCCCTCCTTCATGATCACGCCGGCGCCGAGAAAGCCGATGCCCGAGACGACATAGGCGGTGACCTGAATGGCGCCGCGCGTGCCTTCGAGCCGCATGCCGAGATCGACGAAGGCGGCCGCCCCCACCGCCACCAGCACCGCGGTCCTCAAGCCCGCGGTGCGCTGGCGGTATTGGCGCTCGGCGCCGATCGCGGTGCCGAGCACGAAGGCCGTGACCAGGCTGACCAGCGTGTTGAGAAATTCGGCGAGATTGAAGGCGGTCAGGGCATTCATCGGGGCACTTGCGGCGCGAGCGGATCGGACGGGCGAACGGTCAGGAGCATGACAGGCCCGGCTCAATGCTCAAGTGTTGTGACAGGAACGTGTCAGAGAAGCCAAGCGAGACGTGCGCAAACCCTCGCCCACCTCATTCGTGGGAGAGGGTGGCGCCGGAGGCGCCGGGTGGCAAGCTCGGATCTCTTCCTGCTGGCCGAATGCACTCACGGCGCCGACGCAACGACCCTCACCCGGGTCCTCCGGACCCACCCTCTCCCACGAAGGCGCGGGAGAGGGTTGCGCGCGGCTCGGTGGGGACTCATCTTGCATTCGCCATTCGCCATTCGCCATTCGCCTTCCAGCTGCCGGGACCGCCGCCCCATGCCAGACGAGCACGTGCCATTCTCGAACGCCGCGACATCCGAGGTCGAGCCGCATGTGCTGGTTGTCGACGACGACGGCGAGATCCGCACGCTGGTCGCCAAGTTCCTGCGCGACAACGGCTTCCGCGTCTCGACGGCGCGCGACGGGCGTGAAATGCGCGACGTGCTCGAGGTCGCCGCCATCAATCTGGTGGTGCTCGACATCATGCTGCCGGGCACCAACGGGCTGGATCTCGCCCGCGACATCAGGCGCAGCTCGTCGCTGCCGATCGTCATGCTGACCGCCAAGGGCGACGAGACCGACCGGGTCGTCGGACTGGAGATCGGCGCCGACGACTATATCGCCAAGCCGTTCAGCCCGCGCGAATTGCTGGCGCGGATCAAGGCGGTGCTCAGGCGGGTCAATATCGCGCCGGTGGTCAGCGGCACGCCGGGCAAGCTGTTCCGTTTCGAAGGCTGGACGCTGGATCCGGCGCGGCGCGAACTGACCGATCCGGCGGGCGTGGTGGTCGACCTGTCGACCGGCGAATATGACCTGCTGCTGTCGTTCATCGAGGGGCCGCAGCGGGTGCTGTCGCGCGATCAGCTGCTCGATCGCGCGCATAATCGCGTGGCCTCGGGTTTCGATCGCTCGATCGACGTGCAGATCAGCCGGTTGCGTCGCAAGATCGAGCCGACCGAGGATGCGCCGCCGATGATCAAGACGGTACGGGGAGCCGGCTATATGTTCGTGCCTAAGGTCGAGCGCGCATGAAGGCTTGGTGGTCATGACCTGGCTGGGCGATACCATTGCCGGACGCACCATCGTGGTGCTGCTGGTGGCCATGGGCATGCTGCACCTGGCGAGCCTGTGGGCCTATCAGTCGTCGATCGAACAGGAAGTCTCGATCACCAATGAGACGCTGGTCGCCGACCGGCTGGTCGCCGTGGCGCGGGCGGTGGGGCGGGCGACGCCTGCCGAGCGCGATGCCACCGCCCATGCGCTGTCGGGCGGGCCGCTGAACGCCCATTGGAACCTCAACCGCCAGGCCATTCCGATCAACGAGCCGTCGCCGTTCCTCGCCGGCCTGCGTGCGCGCATCCTGGAGGCCGCCCCGGATATCGGCGCCGACGGCGTGGTGACCGGCGCCCATACGGTGGCCGACGACGATCCGCATCTTGCCCTGGTGTCGATGCGGCTGCCGGATCAGAGCTGGGTCAATGTCAACCTGGTGCAGGTCCGGCCGCATGCGCATTTCGGCACGGCCCACGGCACGGTGCTGTCGACCACGCTGATGGCGGTCGGCATCGTCATCGTCGGCATCCTGCTGGTGCGCTGGTTCGCCCAGCCGCTGGCGCTGTTCGCCGCGGCGTCGCGCGATCTCTACACCACCGCCGAACCGAAGCCGGTGCCCGAGACCGGCCCGCGCGAGGTGCGCGACCTCGCCCATGCCTTCAACGAGATGCAGCGCCGCATCGCCAAGCTGATCGACGACCGGACGCAGACTCTGGCCGCCGTGTCGCACGACCTGAAGACGCCGATCACCCGGCTGCGCTTCCGCATCGAGGAGCTGCCGGCAAAGAGCCGCGCGCTGATCGGCGCCGACCTGACCGAGATGGAGCGCATGCTCGACGGCACGCTGGCTTTCCTCAAGGGCGACCGGGCGGACGAAGCGGTCCGGTCGATCGATCTCGCCAGCCTGATCGAAACCATTGTCGACGACCTCGCCGACCAGGGTGCGAAGGTGAGCTATGACGGGCCACGATCGGTGGTGGTCAAGGGCCGGCGGCTGGCGCTGAAGCGGGCCTTGTCGAACCTCGTCGACAACGCGGTGAAATATGGCGGCACGGCGCGTGTCGGCATGATCGTCTCCGAGCCCTCCGCGATCGTGACGATCGATGACGACGGGCCGGGCATTCCCGCTGATGTCGTCGAGGACATGTTCCAGCCCTTCGTTCGGCTGGAGGCGTCGCGCAATGTCGAAACCGGCGGTGTCGGGCTGGGCTTGACGGTCGCCCGCACCATTTTGCGCGGCCATGGCGGCGACGTGACCATGGCCAATCGCGACGGCGGTGGGCTCAGGGTCACCGTAACCTTGCCGCGCTCTGCTGCAACAATTCGTAACAAAGGCGAAATCGGCGCGTAACAGGGGCCACGCAAACGGGACGGATAGTGATCCGCGAACCGGTTTGACAATGCCTCTCATGCGCCTGTCCATCGTCAGTCTGCTCTTGTCTTTCGCCTTGATGGTCGCGCCCGCCGCGGCCCATCCGGGGCACGACGAGGCAGCGCCGCCGCCGCCCGGTGCGCTGGCGCCGCGGGTGGATGCGGTGTCGGCCGCCTTCGAGCTGGTCGTGGTCCGGCGCGGCGAGACGCTCGAGCTGACGCTCGACGATTTCCGCACCAACGAGCCGATCACCGATGCCGAGATCGCGCTGGAAGGGCCGGGAGGCGCGGTCAATGCGGTGAAGGGCAGGGGCGCGCAAGCGGAATCCTGGCTGGTGCCGGCGCCCTGGGCGCGCCAGGCGGGGTCGCATGAGCTGTTGTTCACGGTGACCGCGCGCGGCGAGACCGAGATCATGACCGCGACGCTGGTGATACCCGAAGCGGCCGGCGGCGAAACGCCGGCCGCGCGGGGCTCCTGGCTGATTCCCGCCGCCTTCGCCGATGGCCTGCGCGAGCGGATCCAGGGCCGCGACGTCTCGCTCTACGCGATCGTCGGGGCAAGCTTCGCCGCCGGCTTCCTGGTGGCCCTGCTGGTACGACGGCGGAAATCTGCCCCCCCTGTCGTCGTGCTCCTCGGCATCGGCCTCGCGCTGTCGTTCGCAAGCGACCCCGCGCGGGCCGATGCCGATGGACATCCCCATGCGGCCGTCACGGCGGTCGAGCGCGATGTCGCGATCCGGCTGCCGGATGGCGCCGTCTTCGTGCCGAAAGCCACCCAGCGCATTCTCGGTGTCAGGACCTTGCTGGTCGAGCCGGCCGAGCATGGCCGTTCCGTCGAACTGCCTGCAAGGGTGATCCCGGATCCGAATTCCGCGGGCAATGTCCAGGCCGCCGTGGCCGGCAGGCTGACAGCGCCGCCGGGCGGCTTTCCACGCCTCGGCACCCGGGTCCAGGCCGGCGACGTGCTCGGTTTCGTGACGCCGCCCTTGACCTCGGCGGAAGCCTCCGACCAGCGCCAGCGCGCCGCCGAACTCGACCAGCAGATCACGCTGGCCGAGACGCGGCTCGCCCGTTCGATCCAGATGGGGTCGGCGGCGCCGCGGGTGCAGGCGGATGAGTTGCGCATCGAGATCCAGGGTCTGAGGGAGCGCCGGGCGCGGCTCGACCGGTTCCGGCGTGAACCGGAGACGCTGGTGGCGCCGGTCAGCGGCGTGGTCGCCTCGGCCAATGCGGTGGCCGGCCAGATCGCCGATCCGGCGACCCTGATCTTCCTGATCGTCGACCCGGCGAGCCTGTGGGTCGAGGCGCTGTCCTTCGACACCTCGCTCGGCGTGCGTGGCGCGACCATGCGCACCGCCGAAGGCCGCAGCGAGACGCTGGCCTATCGCGGTTCGGGATTTGCCGATCGCAACCAGGCGATCCCGGTGCATTTCGCCATCGCCGGCGAAACCAGGGGGCTGCGGCTCGGCCAGTTCGTCACGGTGGCGGCCGAGAGCGGCGACCGGCGCCAAGGCCTTGCCGTGCCGCGCGCCGCCGTGCTGCGCGGCCAGAACGGCCAGACCATCATCTATGTGAAGACCACCGGCGAGCGGTTCGAGCCGCGCGAGGTGCGGGTCGAGCCGCTCGACGGCGAGCGCGTCATCGTCGTGGCGGGGCTGGCGCCGGAGCTCAGGGTGGTGACCCGCGGCGCCGAACTGCTGAACCAGGTCCGGTAAGCCGGCGATGTTCACTTTCCTCGTTACCCAGTCGCTGAAGAACCGGCTCTTCGTGCTCGCCTTCGCGGCGGTGATCATCCTGTTCGGCGCGCTGAACGTCGCGCGCCTGCCGGTCGACGTGTTCCCCGACCTCAACCGGCCGACCGTCACCATCATGACCGAGGCCGAGGGGCTGGCGCCGCCCGAGGTCGAACAGCTCGTCTCGTTCCCGATCGAGACCCAGATGAACGGCCTGCCCGGGGTCAGCCGGGTGCGCTCGGTTTCCGGCGTCGGCCTGTCGATCATCTATGTCGAATTCGACTGGAACACCGAGATCTTCCGCAACCGGCAGCTGGTCAACGAGCGGCTGACGCTGGTGCGCGACCAGTTGCCGCCGACGGCGCGCCCGCAGATGGGGCCGATCAATTCGATCATGGGCCAGGTGCTGCTGGTCGGGCTGACCGCCGAAACCACCTCGCCGATGGAATTGCGCGAGATCGCCGACTGGGTGATGCGGCCGAGGCTCCTGACCATTCCGGGCGTCGCCCAGGTGATTCCGATGGGCGGCGAGGTCCGGCAGTTCCGGGTCGCGCCGAACCCGGCCGCCATGCGCGCCACCGGCGTCACCCAGGCCCAGCTCGAAACCGCGCTGGCCCAGTTCGGCGTCAACAGCGGCGGCGGCTTCACCGATCAATATGCCCGCGAGTTCCTGATCCGGAACATCGGCCGCACCGCCAGCCTCGACGACCTGCGCCAGGTGGTCGTCGCCACCGTCGCCGGCCAGCCGGTCTATGTGCATCAGGTGGCCGATGTCTCGTTCGGCGCCCGCCAGAAGCGCGGTGATGTCGGCTTCATGGGCCGGCCGGCGGTCAGCCTGTCGATCGAGAAGCAGCCGGGCGCCGACACCATCAAGCTGACCGCCGAGATCGAGCGGGCGCTGAAGGAGATCGGCGCCAACCTGCCGCGCGACGTCAAGGCCGACCACATCCTGTTCCGCCAGGCCGACTTCATCGAGACCTCGATCGCCAATCTCAAGAAGGTGCTGGGCGAGGCGATCATCGTGGTGGCGATCATCCTGTTCGCCTTCCTCTTGAACGTGCGAACCACGCTGATCTCGCTGACCGCCATTCCGGTGTCGCTGCTGGCGACCGCGATCATCTTCCATTTCGCCGGGCTGTCGATCAACACCATGACGCTGGGCGGTCTCGCCATCGCCATCGGCGAACTGGTCGATGACGCGGTGGTCGATGTCGAGAACATCTTCCGGCGACTGCGCGAAAACCGCGAAAAGGGCAATCCGCGCTCGGTGTTCCAGGTGGTGGTGGCGGCCTCCAACGAGGTCCGGTCCGGCATCGTCTATGCCACCGCCATCATCGTGCTGGTCTTCGTGCCGCTGTTCGCCTTGTCGGGCATCGAGGGCCGGTTGTTCGCGCCGCTCGGCGTCGCCTATATCGTCTCGATCCTGGCGAGCCTGGTGGTGTCGATCACCCTGACGCCGGTCATGGCCTATTGGCTGCTGCCCGGCCTGAAGCGGCTCGACCACAAGGAGAGCGGCCTGATCCGCGTCCTGAAGGCGGTCAATCGCCGGGCGCTCCTATGGTTCTTCGACCGGCCGCGCCGGCTGCTGGCCAGCGTCGTGCTGGCGGTGATCGTCGCCGCCTCGGCCGCGACCTATTTGCCGCGCGCCTTCCTGCCGCCGTTCAACGAGGGCACCTTCACCATCACGATGCAGTTCAATCCGGGCATTTCGCTGGCCGAAAGCAACCGGGTGGGGCTGGTCGCGGAACGCCTGCTGATCGACGTGCCCGAGGTCAAGACGGTCGGGCGCCGGACCGGCCGGGCCGAACTCGACGAACATGCCGAAGGCGTGCATGTCTCCGACCTCGAAGTGGCGCTGAAGCCCGGCGGCCGGCCGAAGCCCGAGATCGTCGCCGACATCCGCCAGCGTCTGGCCGTGCTGCCGGTGACCACCAATGTCGGCCAGCCGATCTCGCACCGGCTCGACCATATGCTGTCGGGCGTGCGGGCCCAGATCGCGCTGAAGATCTTCGGCGAGGACCTCGATACGCTGCGCGCCGTGGCTGAGGAGTTCCGGGCGAAGCTCGCCCGCATCCAGGGCCTGGTCGACCTGCAGGTCGAGAAGCAGGTGCGCATCCCGCAGCTGGAGATCGTCGTCGATCACCAGCGCGCCGCGCTTTACGGCGTGCAGCCCTCGGCCGTCACCGAGCAACTGGAACGGCTCTCCAACGGCCGGGCCGTGTCGCGCATCGTCGACGGCATCAGGCGCTTCGACGTGGTGGTGAGGCTCTCCGACCAGGTGCGCACCACCCAGGGGCTCGGCGACCTGCTGATCGAGACGCCGGTCGGCTGGGTGCCGGTGCGCCAGATCGCCACCGTCACCGAGACCGACGGGCCGAACCAGATCCTGCGCGAGAACGGCAAGCGGCGCGTCGTGGTGCTGGCCAATTCCGACGGCGTCGCCGACATGGCGCGCCTGATCGCGGATATCCGCAAGGAAATCGCCGCGACCAGCCTGCCGCCGGGCTTCTTCGTCAGCCTCGAAGGCGCGTTCCAGGCCCAGGAGGAGGCAAGCCGGACCATCGGCCTGCTGTCGCTTTTGTCGCTCGGCCTGATCTTCGCCATTCTCTATTCCCGCTATCGCTCGACCGTGCTGGCGCTGATCATCATGGGCTCCATCCCGCTGGCGCTGATCGGCTCGGTGGCGGCATTGTGGATCGCCGGCCAGCCGATGACGGTCGCCTCCATGGTCGGCTTCATCACCCTGACCGGCATCGCCACCCGCAACGGCATCCTGAAGATCAGCCACACGGTCAACCTGGCGCTGCACGAGGGCATGAGCTTCGGCCGCGACCTGGTGGTGCGCGGCAGCCTGGAGCGGCTGACGCCGGTGCTGATGACCGCGCTTTCGGCCGGCGTCGCGCTGATACCGCTGATGATCGACCCGCTGGCGCCGGGCAAGGAGATCCTGCACCCGGTCGCCGTGACCATCTTCGGCGGCCTGGTGACGGCAACCTTGCTCGACACCATCGTCACGCCGGTGCTGTTCCTGATGTTCGGCCGCAAACCCCTGGAGCGGCTGATGGCGCTGCATTCCTCATCCGACGAAACCGCGGAGCCGACGGGTGCCAGAGCCGAAACCTTCTGATCCGTCGAGATCTGCTGACCGGCCGCCGGCCTTCCAACCACCACGAATCCATCCGTCCCCCGAAGGAGACCATCCGATGAAACGACTGCTGTTCCTGGCGCTCGCCGCCGCGCTGAGCGCCACTCCCGCTTTCGCTCATGATCCGCATCCGGGCGCGAATGGCGGCATCGTCTACGAGATGGCCGATGCCTATCATGTCGAAGTGGTGGCCAAGGGCACGACGCTCGACCTCTATCTGACCGACCATGACGACAAGGTGGTCGCCGCCGCCGGTTTCCAGGGTGTCGCCATCCTGGTGGTCGATGGCAAGTCGGTCCGGGTGACGCTGGCGCCGGTCGCCGGCAACCGGCTGACCGGCACGTCGAGCGTCGCCTTGCCGCAGCGGCCGCGCGGCGCGGTCCAGCTCACCCCGCCGGGCCGGCGGATGATCCAGGCCCAGATCCGCTGAGCCGGACATTTCGCTGAGGACGACATCATGACCCGATCGAAGATCATCGGCGCCCTGGCGCTGGCTGTCGCCATCGGCGCGGCCGGCGCCGGCTTCGCCCAGCAGGGTGGTGGCTCCATGGGGCACGGCTCGATGGGCGGCCATCAGGGCCACGGCCAGCCGGCCGCGGCCGGTGCGGCGTCACCCGCGACCAAGGCTTTCGAGGAGGCCAACAGCCGCATGCACCAGGGCATGGCGATCCGCTACAGCGGCAATGCCGACCGCGATTTCGTCGCCGGCATGATCCCGCATCATCAAGGCGCGATCGATATGGCCAAGGTGGCCCTGCAATATGGCCGCGACCCCGAAGTGAGAAAGATCGCCGAAGAGGTGATCAAGGCGCAGGAGGCCGAGATCGCCCAGATGCGCGCGATCCTGCAGCGGCTCGGGAATTAGCACTGGCGGATCAACCCTCTCCCACGAAGACGCGGGAGAGGATTTGCGCGCGTCAAGCCTTGGCGGCCGCCTTCTCGCAGGCCGCGTAATGCGCGGCGATCTGTTCGCCCGTGGTGATCCAGACGTCCTTGTGGTCGAGCGCGTAGGTCAGGAAGTCGCGCAGCAGGCGCAGCCGCATCGGCCGGCCGCTCACCTGGGGATGCAGCACGGTGGTGACCATCGCGCCCCAGTCCCTGACCTCGTCGAGCTCGTCCTTCCACATCGACAGGACATGCTCCTTCGGGAACACCGAGCGCGGCGAGAAGCGGGCGCTCAGGCCGTGCATCCAATCGTCATAGCTCGACGTCGGCGGCAGCTCGATGACGCCAGGCGAACCGTCGGGCAGGACCTGCCGGTAAGGCCGGACATCGTCGCGCCAGGACGACGAATAGAGGATGCCGCGCTGCTTCAGGCTGATGCGCAGCTCGTCGCAGCTCTCGCCGAAGGGCGCGCGATAGCCGACCGGCACCACGCCGAGCCGGCGCTTTAAGGTTTCGAAGCCGCGGTCGAGCTCGTCCTGGATATAGGGATCGCCCGGATCCGGCAGCAGGTGGTGATAACCGTGATGGCCGATCTCGTGACCGGCTTTCAGGATGGCTTCCGCCATGGCCGGATGGGCATCGACCGCCCAGCCGGTGATGAAGAAGGTCGCCTTCAGGCCGAGCTGGTCGAGCAGTTCCAACAGCTTGGGCGTGCCGACGCGCGCTTCGAACCCGCCGAAGGACATGGTGACCAGACGTTCGGCATGGGCCGGGTCCTTGGAGGTCCAGGCGCTTTCGGCGTCGACGTCGAAGGACAGGAACATCGCCGCGCGATGGCCGTTCGGCCAGGGGAATTCAGGCGCAGGCGGCGCCATGTTGGCTGGCCTGGTCGGGATCACGTCCCATTTTTCATTGCCCGGCATTGATCGTCACCCTTTCGATGGCATTGGCTGACAGCTTCCACTTGTCGAGAAGCCGTCGATAGGTTCCGTCCGCGACCAGTTCGGTCAGCGCGCCGGCAAGCGCCTGCTGCAGTTCGGTCGCGTCCTTGGCCGTGGCGATGCCCATCAGCTGGGTGGCGATCGGCTGGCCGACGGGATGATAGGTATTGGGTTCGAGGCCCATGATATAGGGCAGCGTCTCGTTGCCCTGCATGGCGGCGTCGATGCGGCCCTGGCGCAATTGCGTGCGCGCATCGGCCGAGCCTTCGGTGCCGACGAAGGTGATCGCCGGCTTGCCGGCGGCGGCGCACTGGGTCTCGCTCCAGCGGGAGATCTCGCGCGGATAGGAGGTCCGCCGGCTGGCGCCGACAGTCTTGCCGCAGAGCGACAGCATGTCGGGGAATTCGGCGGCGCGCGCCGCACGCACGAAGAATTGCGGGCCCGAGCGCAGGTAATTGACGAAGCTCGCGGTGTCGCGCCGGCTCGGCAGGTCGCTCATGCCGGAGAGGACGATGTCGACCCGGCCGGTGGCGATGGCCGGGATCATCTGCTCGAAGCTCGTTTCCTGCCACTGCATGCGGACGCCGAGCTTGGCGGCGATGGCGGCACCCAGCTCGACGTCGAAGCCGGTCAACTCGCTGGTCGCCGGATCCTTCAGGTCGAGCGGCGGATAGTTCGGCACGATGGCCGCGATGATCGTGCCGCGCGCCTTGATGGCGGCCGGCAGCTCGGCGGCCTGGGCCGAACCCATCAGGCCGAGCAGGCAGGCCGCGAAAGCCAGTTTCTTCATATCGGAACCCCTCATTGCTTTATTGACGTTTTAAGCAAGCACCGCCGAAAGGAAGGCCCGGGTGCGCTCTTCTTTGGGAGAGCCTAAGACCTCTTTGGCGGGCCCCTGTTCGACGATGGCGCCGTGGTCCATGTAGACCACGCGGTCGGCGACCTCGCGGGCAAAGCCCAGTTCATGGGTGACGACGATCATGGTCATGCCGCTCTTCGCCAGTTCCTGCATGACCGCCAGCACCTCGCCGACCAGTTCCGGGTCGAGCGCCGAGGTCGGCTCGTCGAACAGCATCAGCTTCGGCTGCATGGCCAGTGCGCGGGCGATCGCCACGCGCTGCTGCTGGCCGCCGGAGAGATTGGCCGGGAAGGAGCCTTCCTTCGAGGCGAGGCCGACGCGGTCGAGCAGGAGGCGGGCCTCGCGGGTCGCCTCGGCCTTGTCGCGTTTCAGCACCTGGACCGGACCCTCGATGATGTTCTCGAGCGCGGTCATGTGCGGAAACAGGTTGAAGCGCTGGAACACCATGCCGGTCTTCAGCCGCTGGCGGGCGATCTCGACCTCGGTCAGCGGATAGAGCTTGTCGTCGACGCGACGGTAGCCGACCAGGTCGCCGTCGACCCAGATGGCGCCGGCGTCGATCTCGACCAGCTGGTTGATGCAGCGCAGAAGCGTGGTCTTGCCCGAGCCGGAGGCGCCGATGATGCACAGCACCTCGCCCTGGGTGACGTCGAGGGAGACATTGTTCAGGGCCCGGAACGTGCCGAAATGTTTGGCGACGGAGCGAATGGAGACGAGTGGCGTGGTCATGTCAGCGCCCTTTCGCCGCGCCGCGCGCGAAATATTTCTCGAGCAGCATCTGCAGGGGCGTCAGCACCGAGACGATCGCCAGGTACCAGATGGCGGCGACGATCAGAAGCTCGATGACGCGCGAATTGGCGTAATAGATGTTCTGGGCGTTGTGCAGGACCTCGGAATATTGAATGACGCTGGCGAGCGAGGTCAGCTTGATCATGCCGATGAACTCGTTGCCGAGCGGGGGAATGACCACCCGCATGGCCTGCGGCAGGATGATCCGCTTCAGCGCCAGGAGCCGGGTCATGCCGATCGAGTTGGCGGCCTCGTATTGGCCGTGGTCGACCGAGATCAGGCCGGCGCGCACCACTTCCGACGTATAGGCGCCCTGGTTGATGCCTAGGCCGAGCAGGGCGGCGACGAAGGGCGTCATGATGTCGACGGTGCGGGCGCTGAACAGGCCGGGAATGCCCATGGACGGAAAGATCAGCGCCAGGTTGAACCAGAGCAGCAATTGCAGGATGACCGGCGTGCCGCGGAAGAACCAAGCGTAACCGAGCGCCACGGAACGCAGCACCGGGTTGTGCGACATGCGCATGATGGCGACCAGCACGCCGAGCACGATGCCGAGCCCCATGGCGAGCACCGACATGGTGATGGTATTGACCACGCCGGACAGGATGGACGGCACGGTCAGGAAGCGGCCGACATAGGCCCATTCGATCTGGCCCTGGGCGAAGGCGAGCCCGATCCAGGCGAGCACGGCGACGATTGCCGAGGCCGCCATCCAGCGGCCCCAATGGGTACGCCGGACGATCTTCAGCCCGGCAATATCGGGAAACGGGTCGCTGGCGGCGGGTGCGCCGAGGCTTTGCGTCGATGCGAGCGTCATCGGGCTTCCCCATTGATGATCAGGCCGGGAACGGCATTGTTGGGCAGGTTCCATTTGGCCAGGATCTGCTGATAGGTGCCATCCCGGATCAAGGCGACAAGGGCTTCGGCGACGGCGTCGCGAAAGGCCGTATCGGCCTTCTTTAAGGCGATGCCCTGGTAGTTGACGGTGAACGAACCGCCGACCGCCTTGAAGGCGCCGGGGTCGAGCGACATCGTATAGGGCACGGTCTCGCTGCCCTGCACGGCGGCGTCGATGCGGCTCTGCTTCAGCTGGGCGCGTGCGTCCGCCGTGCTTTCGGCCGGCACGACGACGATCGCCGGCTTGCCCTTGGCTTCGCAGTTTTCCGCGCTCCAGCGGCGGATCTGGTCGGGAAACGAGGTCGAGCGGCTGGTCCCGACGCGCTTGCCGCAGAGGTCCTCGGGCGCCGCGAAAGGCGAGGCGGCGAGCGTGTAGAACTGCGCGCCGGACTTCAGGTAATCGATGAAATCCATGGTTTCGCGACGGGCCGGCAGGTCGCTCAGGCCCGACAGGATGAGATCGGCGCGGCCGGTCTGCAGGCCGGGAATGAGCTGCTCGAAGGCGCTCTCCGACCATTCGATGCGCACCCCGAGCTTGGCGGCCAGCGCCTCGCCGAGATCGATGTCGAGCCCGACCAGCCGGTTGGTGGCGGGGTCGCGATATTCCATCGGCGGATAGATGGCGTTGACGGATATGCGGATGACGCCGGACTGCCGGACCTGGGCCGGCAATTCGCCGGCCTGAAGTCCACCCGCGGCGACCGCCAGGCTCGCCGCGGCGAAACCTGCAACAACATGCCTGATCATCTGTACTCCCCTCCAGATGCGGCGGCCGGCGAGCGGCCCCTTTTGAAGCTTTGAGGCTAGGCGGCCGTCTCCTGGTCCGGCTCGATCACGCCGACCTGGCCGGTGATCGGGCCGTACCATTGCGGCCGGCGATGGGCCTCGAAATTGAACATCTTGGTCTTGCCCTGGCGGCAGAGATCGAAGTCGCAATCGGCGATGATGATCTCGTCGGCGAGCGTCGTGGCTTCCGCGACGATGACGCCGTTGGGATCGACGATGCAGGAGCCGCCGATCAGGCCGGCGCCGTCCTCGTCGCCGGCCTTGGCCACCGCCACGGCCCAGGTGGCGTTCATATAGGCGTTGGACTGCACCGCCAGCTTGGCGTGGAAGGTGCGCATGGCCGCGTCCTCGCGATCGCCGCCATTGGGGTCATAGGCTGCCGAATTGTAGCCGACGCAGACGAGTTCCGCGCCCTGCAGGCCGAGCACCCGCCAGGCTTCCGGCCAGCGGCGGTCGTTGCAGATCAGCATGCCGGTAATGGCGCCGGCCCAGGCCTCGGGCGCACGCACCGCCGGGAAGCCGAGATCGCCATATTCGAAATAGCGCTTTTCCAGCTGCTGGTATTTTTCGTTCGCACGCGGCTCGACCGAGCCGGGCAGGTGGATCTTGCGGTATTTCGAGATGATCTCGCCGTCCGGTCCGACCAGGATGGAACTGTTGAAATGGTGGCCGTCCTCGGTCAGCTCGGCATAACCGACATAAAAGCCGATCTTCAGTTCGCGCGCCCGGTCGAACAGCGGCTGGACCGCTGGGTTCGGCATGGCGGGCTCGAAATAGGTGGCCAGCTCATTGGCCTCCATGAGCCAGCGCGGAAAGAAAGTGGTGAAGGCGAGTTCGGGAAAGACCACCAGGCCGGCGCCCTTGGCGGCCGCCTCATCGAGCAGCGCGATCAGGCGCGCCAGCGTATCCGCCCGGCTGTCGTCTCGTTGGGTCGGACCCATTTGCGCACCAGCGACGCGAAGACTGCGCGACATCGTCTTGCCTTCTCTTCAATCATGAGGGCGGGGCTCGGAGCCAGATCTTGGGTCGGGCACGGACCTGCCGGACGACGAAACTGTGACATCGCGATGGCGGTGCAACAATAGGCCGGACTATGATATTTTAGCCAGGCCTATTCAGTCGAATGATAGCCGGGGATCACGCCGTGACATTGCGCCAGTTGGAGATCCTGCGGGCCATCATCCGTTATCGCACGACGGTGGCGGCAGCGAGCCAGCTCGGCCTGTCGCAGCCGGCGATCAGCAACGCGATCAAGGCGATGGAGACGCAGACCGGCTTTCCGCTGTTCGAGCGGATCAACAACCGGCTGTTTCCGACCCGCGAGGCGCAGATGCTGCATGACGAGGCGGAATCGATCTTCACCATGCACACCATCCTGGAGAACAAGCTTCGCGACCTCAAAGAGAGCAAGGCCGGCCATTTGCGCATCGTCGCGACGCCGCCGATCGGCTACGGCGTCATCCCCCCGGCGCTGCGCGAGTTCCTGGCCCAGCGGCCGCAGGTGCAGGTGTTCTTCGACGTCCGCCGCTACGAGGGTGTCATCGACAGCGTCGAGAGCAACCTGGTCGAGCTGGGTTTCGCGATCGGCCTGGAAGAGCGTCCGGGGCTGCATTGCGAGGCGGTGTTCACCGGCGACATGGTCTGCGTGGTCAAGCCCGGGCATCCGCTCGCGACCAGGCCGATGATCACGCCGGCGGATCTCGACGGCTATCCGTTCATCGCGCTGGAGCGCGGCACCCGGCTCGGCGAGGCCGTGCGCGAGAGTTTCCGCAAGGCCGGCCAGCCGTTCAAGCATGCGGTCGAGGTCCGCTATTGCAACACCGCCTGCGTGCTGGCCGAAAGCGGCGTCGGTGTCGCCGTCGTCGATCCGTTCTCGCCACGCTATGGCGCCGGCGACGACCTGGTGGTGCTGCCCTATGAGCCGGTGACCCAGGCGGTCGCTTCGGTGACCTGGTCGAAGAGCCGACCGCTGTCGCGGCTCGCCCAGGCGTTTCTGGCCGAGGTCCGGGCGGGCGCGGCGCGGATGGAGCGGGATTATCGGGAAAGGCTGAGCAAGCGCGATTGAGGGGGACAGAAGGGGGGTGATTATGGGCTGAACGGCAGTCGGCCCATTCTCTACGTCATCCCCGGCCGAGCGAAGCGAGGGGAAGGGGATCCAGGGGTTGCAGAGCAGTGTCCGCGAGGCGCGAAATCAGCGATGGCCGGGGCATCGACAGACGTGATTTCGTGCGCTGAAAGCGCGGCCTGTCGACCCCTGGATCCCCTTCCCCTCGCTTCGCTCGGCCGGGGATGACTTAGTGCATCTTCCGGAGGGCGTGAGGGGCGTGGCTTGGCCCGACGCGTGGGTCGCGGGCCCGGTCGCCGAGAATGCATCTCGTCACACCTTCGCCGCGCGCGCGGCGGCGAGCCGGACGGCCGCCGGAACCGGCTCGATCAGCGGCACAGGCACATCGGAACTGATCCGCCGCGCAGCGACAGCAAGCGGGCCGCCGCCGATGACGATGGCTTCGGCGCCGAGGTCGCGCACAGCCTGCCGGCATGCCGCCAGCAGTGCTTCGGCGAGCCGGTCTGGATCGGCCATGACGGAGCGGAGATCGCCGTCGGTCAGCATGGTGCCGCGAAATGCAGCGCCATGGCCGTAACGCTCGGCGAGGCCGGCGATCGACGCCACCAGATCAGGCGTGGTGGTGACCACGGCGAAACCGCGGCCGTCGGCGGCCGCCTCCGCCATGCCGGCTTCGGCAATGCCGGTGACCGGCACCGCCAGCCTGTCCGCGAGGTCTTGCAACGCCGGATCGCCGAAGGCCGAGACGATGACGCCGTCGAGGCCGGTGCGTGGTGCTGCCAAAGCGGCGACGACCGCCTCGGCCGCCGTGGCAAGCTCGGTGGCATTGGTGATCAGCGGCACGCCGAAAGGGGCGGTCAGGCCTTCGACCGTGATGCCGGCCATGGTGCCCGCGGCGATCGCCACCATGGCTTCGGTGGTTGCCGGATTGGTGTTCGGATTGACCAGGAGGAGGTGCATGGGTCAACTGGCCGGCACGGCTCTGGCGAAGGCCTCGGCAATGGCGTCGCGGCGTGCGACATAGATGCGGTCGCCGCGCGCGGCGAGCCGGTCGAGAATGCCGGAGAAGGCGGCAAAGCGCGCCGGCCGGCCGCAAATTCTCAGATGGAAGCCGATATTGAGCAGCCGGGTGTGGCCGCGTTCGGCCTCGCCCAGCAGGGTCGCCAGCGCGTCCTCGACATAGTCGACCATCTCGCTCGCGCGGACGAAGCCGTTGGGGTGGAAGAACTTCATGTCATTGGTGTCGAGCGCATAGGGCAAAACGAGCAGCGGGCGGGCGCCGCCATGGTCCCAATAGGGCAGGTCGTCGTCGAAACCGTTGGCGGTGTAACGGAAGTCGCGCTCGATCAGCAGTTCGCGCGTCCAGGCGCTCTCGGCGCCGCGGCAGAAAAAACCCGAAGGCCGGATCTGGCAGGCCTGGCCGACGACCGCGAGGCAGCGGTCGAGATCGGCGGCCTCGGCCTCGCGGCTCTCGTAATCGGCATGGGGACGCCAGCGCCAGCCGTGAATGGCGGCCTCGTGGCCACGTTCGGTGACGGCGCGGGCAAGCTCCGGCACGCGTTCGACCGCCCGCCCGCACATGAAAAAAGTCGAGGGCAGGCGGCTGCGGTCGAGCGCGTCGAGCATGCGCCAGAGCCCGGCGCGCATGCCATAGGCGAAGACCTGCTCCTGGCCCATGTCGCGCCGGCCGCTCTCGACCACGCTCATGACCTCGCCCATCCGTTCGCTTTGCGGGTCGCCGTCGCCAACCTGCCATTCCGCGCCTTCCTCGAAATTGACCACGACGGAGACGGCGAGCCTCGCGCCGTTCGGCCAGCGGAAATCCGGCCAGCGGCCGCCATAACCGATGAGGTCGCGTGAGGACGGCTCGGACATGGTCAGACCTCGAAAACCGAGAGCGACGTGCGTGGCGTCCAGGGATCCAGGCCGAGCCCGGCACGCCAGGCGGTGGCGATGGCATCGCGGCGGGCCAGCCAGACGCCGGGTTTCTCGGCGATATGGGCCAGCAGGGCCTCGAGGCCGCCAATGCGCCCGGGCCGGCCGATGATCCTCAGATGCAGGCCGATCGACAGCATGCGCGGCTCCGAGGCGCCTTCGGCATAAAGCCGCTCGAAGGCTGCGATGCAGTAGCGGGCGAAATCGTCACCCTGGATGAAGCCGCCACCTGGCTGAAAGCGCATGTCATTGGTGTCGAAGGCATAGGGCAGGATGACCAGATCGCGGCCGCCGGCCTGGTGCAGATAGGGCATGTCGTCGTTATAGGCATTGGAATCATAGAGAAAGCCGCCATGTTCGACGAGCAGCCGGCGGGTGTTGACCGAGGTCGCCGAGCGGGTGTGCCAGCCGACCGGCGGCGTGCCGGCGGCCGCGCCGATGGCGGCGACCGCCCGGGCGATGACCTGCCGTTCGGCCGGTTCGGTCATGTGCACCTGGCGCTCCCAGCGCCAGCCATGGGCCGACACTTCATGGCCGTCAGCCACCGCCTCCTCGGCGAGCCAGGGCGACAAGGCAATCGCCCGGCCGCAGGCATTGAGGGTGGCGGGTGCCTGATAGTCGGCTAACAGTTTGCGGATGCGTGGCCAGCCGCGCCGCGGGCCGTATTCGTAGTGGCTCTCCATGCAGAGGTCGCGGGCGCCTTCGACCCGTTCGACCGCCTCGTAGATGAACTCGTTCGCCTCGTCGCCGGATCCGAGCGACAATTCCGCGCCCTCCTCGACATTGACGACGATCGAGACGGTGAGCCGGGCATCGTTCGGCCAGCGGATGGCGGGCGGATGGGCGCGGTAACCACGGAAGTCGCGGTCGATTGTGGGTGCGGGGAAGCTGGGTTCAGTCATCGGGAGGCACGTCGTCCTTCGAGGTTCGCGCCGGAACCACAGACCCACCTCTCCCCGGCGGGGAGAGGTCGGCCGAAGGCCGGGAGAGGGGGATTTGTAGTGTCCGTATAGGGCTTCGTGCATGTCGCATGGAGTATTTTCGTCGAGCGCCTCGCCCCCTCTCCCGACCTTTTCGCTGCGCTCAAAGGTCGACCTCTCCCCGCCGGGGAGAGGTTAAGGGGGGGGCCGGCGCGAGCGTCGAAGGACGACTGACTCTGACGCAAGGCAAAACCATCCTCTAGAAATCCGCCATGCGACGCAGGCCGACCAACCGGTCGCCGATGACCAGCGAGACCACCGCCAAAACGATCAAGCCGGTGGAAATCGCCGCGATGATCGGATCCGGCCGTTCCTCGACATATTGCAGCATCTGGATCGGCAAGGTCTTGGTCCAGGCATCGGTGAAGAAGATCGAGATCGGATAATTGTCCATGGAAGCGAGAAAAGCGAACATGCCGGCGGTGAGGAAGGCCGGCGCCAGCGCCGGCACGAGCACCTTGGCGAGCGCCCGCCCGTAGGAGCAGCCGAGCGTGCGCGCGGCGTCGATCAGGGTGAAGTCGAACAGGCTGAGCGCCGCCAGCACGGTACGCACCACATAGGGCATGGTGATCACCACATGGGCGATCAACAGGCTCGGCCAGGCCTCGCGCAGGCCGACCGCCTTGAAGCCCTGCAGCATGGCGATGCCGACCACCAGGCCCGGCAGCATCAGCGGCGAGACCAGGAAGGTGGCGATCGCTTCGCGGCCGCGAAAGCGGCCGCGCACCAGGGCGATGGCGCAGAGCGTGCCGAGCACCAGGGACAGGCCGGTGGACAGGCCGGCGATCTGCACCGAGGTGACGAGCGAGGGCCAGAGCCCGCGGGTGCCGCCGAGCTGCTGGTACCAGCGCATCGACCATGACGGCGGCGGCAAGGTGAACACCGCCGAGGAGCCGAAGGACACCGCGATGGTGACGACCAGCGGGGTCATCAGGAAGACCACGGCGAAGCCGGTGATGATCCAGACCACGGCCAGGCTGATCCGTTCGATGGCGGTCATGCCGGCCTGCCGATCCGGCGGGCGAGCCAGGTCGAGGCGAGCACGATCGACACGGCGATGACCAGCAGCACCACGGCGGTGGTCGAGCCCAGCGCCTCGTCGCGCATCAGGAGGAAGGCGCGGCCGGTGAGCGTCGCCAGCATCTGGAAGCGGTCGCCGATCAACAGGCTCGGCACGACGAACATCGAGACCGCCATGGAGAAGACGAAGGCGATGCCGCTGACGATGCCGGGCAAAGTCAAGGGCAGCAGGATGCGGCGGAAGCGGTAGAAGGGGCTGGCGCCGAGCGTCGCGCCGGCTTCGGTCAGGCGCGGGTCGACCAGCTTCAGCACCGAATAGATCGGCAGGATCATGAAGGGCAGGAAGACATTGGCCGCACCCAGCACCAGGCCGGCCTCGGTGAACAGGAGGCGCTGCGGTTCGTCCCAGATGCCGGTGGCGACCAGCAGTTTCGAGATCACGCCGTCGCGCCGCAGAACGATCTGCCAGGCGAAAGCCTTGACCACCACGCCGATCGACAGCGGCAGGATGATCGCGACCAGCAGGATGACCTGCGCGATGCCCTGGGCCCGCGCCATGGCGATGGCCACGGGATAGCCGATGGCCAGCGAGACCAGGGTGACCATGACGGCGATGCGCAAGGTGTTGCCGATGACGCGCCAGGAATAGGGATCGGCGAAGAAGGCGGCGAACAGCTGAAGCGTGAAGCCGTCGGGGCCGGTGACGCTGCGGGCCAGCAGGAAGGTCAGCGGCACGGCATAGACCAGCCCGAGCCAGGCGACCGCGGGCGCCGCCAGCCAGCCGATGCGCGATTGCGGGGCGGCGATGCTCATGACTTGAGCCTGGGATAGACCAGCGTCTCGGCGACCGGCCAGGAGATCGGCGTCTCGGTGCCGGCAGCCAGCCCGGCGGGCAGGGCGCCGACGCTTTCGATCTGGATCGGTTCGCCCGGTGGCGCGGCGAAATGGGCCTGCACGCGGGAGCCCTGGAAGACGATGTCGGTGAGCCTGGCCTTGATGGTGTTCTCGTCCGGGCGAGCCCCGAAGGCCATCAGTTCCGGACGCACGCCGATCAGCACCGGGCTGCCGGGGGTGAAGCGGCCCTGGCCGCGGATCCGGCCGAAATCGGTGGCGACCGCCACCTCGCCCGGGCCTGTGGCTTCCAGCGCGGTGCCGGCAATGCGGGTCGACAGGCCGACGAATTCCAGCGCGAAGGGCGTCGCCGGCCGCTTGTAGATGGCATCGGGGGTGTCGAGCTGCTCGATCCGGCCCCGGTTCATCACCGCGACGCGGTCCGACATCATCAGCGCTTCGTCCTGGTCATGGGTGACGAAGATCGCCGTCGTGCCGAGCTCGCGCAACAGCCGCTTCAGGTCGATCTGCATGGCCTCGCGCAGCTTGCGGTCGAGCGCCGAGAAGGGCTCGTCGAGCAGCAGGAGCTTCGGCTGCACCGCCAGCGCGCGGGCCACCGCGACGCGCTGCTGCTGGCCGCCCGACAGGGCCTTGACCGAACGGTCGGCGAAACCGGCCATTTGTGCGAGGTCGAGAAAGCGCCGGACGGTCGGCGCGATCGCGTCCTTCGGCGCGCCGCGCGCCTTCAGGCCGAAGGCGACGTTGTCGGCGACGCTGAGATGCGGGAACAGCGCGTAGTTCTGGAAGACGACGCCGACATCGCGGCGATGGGGGGGACGCGCCGAAATGTCCTCGCCATCGAGCACCACCCGGCCGGTATCGGCCGACAACAGGCCGGCGACGATGCGCAAAAGCGTGGTCTTGCCGCAGCCGGACGGGCCGAGCAGCGAGACGAACTCGCCCGCGGTGACGCCGAGGTCGACGCCGTCGAGCACCATGGCGCTGCCGAAGCTCCTGGCGGCGCGGCGAATGTCGAGAAAGGCTGGGGTCTCGGTCATCGTGATGATGCGAAGCTTCTCGTGAGAGGGCGCCAGCTAAACCTCTCCCCAGCGGGGAGAGGTCGGCGCTTGCGCCGGGAGAGGGGGGATAGAGCTATGAGAACAGGGCTTTGAGGGTTTCGCAGTGATTTTCCGTCTCGCGCCTAGCCCCCTCTCCCGACCGCTCGCCGTAGCATTGAGCGAACGCGAGATGCGTTCTCTCAATGCTAGGCGCGGTCGATCTCTCCCCGCCGGGGCGAGGTGGGGGCTGTGGTTCCGGTGTCAGTTCTCGCGGGACGGGCCGATTGTCCTGCCGGACATGACGTTCCTTCTCACATCGACATCTCGCGGTCCCAGCGCTGCACCCAGGCATTGCGGTTCTCGGCGACGAAGGCCCAGTCGATCGGATGGACCGTGACATCGGTCGGCATGCCCGGGGGCGGGGCGACATCGACATTGGTCGGCAGCGCGAAGGTCGGCGGCGCGATCTGCGCCTGCAGTTCAGCGCCCAGCAGCTCGTTGACATAAGCGAAGGCGAGATCCTGGTGCGGCGCGCCCTTGACGACCGCGATGCCCGAGGGCACCGCGAAAATGCCTTCCTTCGGTGCGGCAAGGCCGAGCGGCGCACCGTCGAGCTTGCGCTGCAGGGCAAAGGAGGAGAGCGCGCCGACGATCATATGCGCCTCGCCCTGTTCCAGCAGGCTGAAGGCCTGGGGCATCTGGTTGTAGACGGTCAGCAGGTTGGGTTTCAGCGAGATCAGCTTCCTGAAGCCCGCCTCGGTGTCGCGCAGCGCCTCGGCCATCGGCTTGCCGGTGGCGAGATGCGAGGCCATGAACAGATTGGCCAAGCCTTCTGTGTTCTGCAGCGACGGGATGATGATCCGGCCCTTGAATTTCGGATCGAAGGCATCGGCCCACGACGTCGGCGGCGTCTTGATCACCTCGGTATTGTAGGCGACGCCCTGCCAGGGCTGCAGGTAATTGGCCCATTGGCCGTCCATATGAACGGTGCCGGGCTTCAGCTTGGCGAGATTGGCGGCCTTGGCCGGCGTCAGTGGCTCCAGGAGGTTCTCGCGCACCGCCAGGATCATCACGGGATCGTCCATCTGGACGACCGAGAGATAGGGCCGGTCCTTGTTCTTCTGCATTTTTTCGAGGTTCACCAGCGAGCGGGTGCCCTCGAAGGTCAGCTTGGCGTTGTATTTCTTCTCGAACAGCGGGGTGACGAACTGCTCGACCCAGGGCTTGTGGCTGGCGGCGCCGCCGACCACCAGTTCGCGCGGCTGGGCGCGGACGAGGTTGGGCGCGGCCACCGTCAGCAGCGTGCCGGCGCCGAGGCCGGCAATCACCTGCCGGCGGTCGAGGCGAGCCTTGTCGATGGCTTCGGTCATGGTGGTTCCTCTCTCGTTCTGTCGATGGCGGCCGGCGCCGTTTCAACGATCGGAGGTCAGCAAGAGGCGTGCCGGAGACCGTCGCCAGGGGGGCTGGCGATCATTTTGAGGGCGTGGCGCAAATTTGTGCAGAAACGCCTCTCGGCGGCGCATCAAAAATGCGCAGCCATCGGACCGCTCATGCTGCAAATAGGGTGTGTGTCCGGCGTCTAGAGCAGTGCTTCCACGGCCGCGGCGATGGCCAGCAATTGCCGGTCCTTCAGGCGCGGCGCGACGATCTGCAGGCCGAGCGGCAGACCGCTCGCATCGGTGCCGCACGGCACCGAGATCGCCGGCTGGCGGGCATGGTTGAACAGCGGCGTGAACACCGCATGGCCGCGCGGGCCGACCTTCACGCCGCCGATGGTGTCAGGGCCGAGCTGGCCGATCGGCCAGGCGGCGCAAGGGGTTGTCGGGCCGATGGCGGCATCGAAACGGTTGTCGTGGAAGAAGCGTGCGGCCGACAGGGCGACCTGTTCGGAAAGCAGCAGGGCCCGTCCGACATCGTGTCCGGCATAGTCGAAACCGCCGGCGATCTGTGCGCCGAGATCCGGATCGATCTGCTCGGGCGCGCGCCGCCAGGCTTCGCCGTAGAGAGCCGCCAGACCGGATTGCTGGATCGGATTCAGGCCGGTTTCGGCGACGCCGGCCGGCCACACCGGATCGCGGGCGACGACGTTCAATCCGGCGCGCCTGAGCGTCTCGGCGGCGCGTTCGACGATCGCCGCGACCTCCGGTTCGATCGGCACGTCGAGGCCCCATTTCGGCGTGTATGCAATGGTCAGCGCGGCGATGTCGACCGGTTCGCCGGCTTCGACGAAGGCCGAATGCGGGTCGCGCGCGTCGGGGCCGGCCATGACCTCGAAGGCGAGCGCCGCCTCGGCCACGGTGCGGGTGATCGGGCAAGGGCAGGATATGCCGAAAAACGGCTCCTCGAAGCCCGGGCCATAGGGAATGGCGCCGAACGAAGGCTTGAAGCCGACAAGGCCGGTATGGGCGGGCGGGCGCCGGCTGGAGCCGCCGGCATCGGTGCCGAGCGCCAGCGGCACGAGCCCGCCGGCGACGGACGCGACCGCGCCGCCCGATGAGCCGCCGGGCGTCAGCGCGGGGTTCATCGGATGCCGGGTCGCGCCATAGAGCAGATTGGTCGTCTGCCCCTTGGCGGCGAATTCCGGCGTGTTGGAAATGCCGAGGATGACCGCGCCGGCAGCTTCGAGGCGCTCGACCGCCACCGCGTCCTCGGGCGCGATGAAATCCTTGAACAGCCTGGAGCCCTGGCTGATCCGGCGCCCCTTCACCCAGATATTGTCCTTGATCGTCACGGGTACGCCGGCGAGCGGCAGTTCCTCGCCGGCCCGAACCCGGCGGTCGACCGCGTCGGCGCGGGCCAGCGCATCGGCCGGGTCGAAGCTGATGATGGCATTGAGCGCCGGATTGAGCCTGACGACGCGTTCGATCGCCCGTTCGGTTTCGGCGCGCGCCGTCGAGCGTCCGGTCCGGACGGCTTCCGCCAGCGCCATGATCGACGGCCAGGGTTGGTCGGCGGACGGCTGTTCGAAGGCGGACATGGACATGCTCCATCGATCGCGGTGGCGTCACAAGGTGCCAGCGGGCCGGCGACACAGGCAAGGGGCAGGGATGCCGAGGCTGGCCTGTTCCTGTGTCGAGGTAATGGCCGCCGGCGCCCGCTTGGCATAGCCGTTGCTAACTGGATCGCGGCGCCCGGCGCGGGTGCCGCCACCAGGACCTCTCGCATCGCCATGCTTGCCATCGCCGATCCCGGCCCCATCGCGGCCCAGCCGCTGACGCTCGACGGCATCACCCATAGCTATGGGGCGGGGCTGGCCGTCGACAATGTGACGCTGGAGGTCAAGGGCGGCGAGCTCGTCGCACTGCTCGGGCCGTCGGGCTGCGGCAAGACCACGTTGCTCCGGATCGTCGCGGGTTTCATCGCGCAGACCAATGGCAAGGTGATCCTCGGCGACCGGCCGATCGACGACAAGCCGCCGAACCGGCGCGACATCGGCATCGTCTTCCAGAACTATGCCCTGTTCCCGCATATGACGGTCGCCGACAACATCGCCTACGGCCTGGCGGCCCGCGGCGAAAGCCGGGCGCTGCAGCGCGAACGCGTCGCCGAAATGCTGGGCCTGGTCCAGATGAACGGCTTCGGCGACCGCAAGCCGAAACAGCTCTCCGGCGGCCAGCAGCAGCGGGTTGCGCTTGCCCGCGCCCTGGCGGTGCGGCCGCGCATCCTGCTGCTCGACGAACCCTTCGCGGCGCTCGACAAGAACCTCAGGCTCGACATGCAGATCGAGATCAAGCGCCTGCAGCGGCAATTCGCGCTGACCGCGATCATGGTCACCCACGACCAGGACGAGGCGATGTCGATCGCCGACCGCATCGCTGTCATGAACCAGGGGCGGATCGAGCAGCTGGGTTCGCCGGTCGCCGTCTACGATGCGCCCGAGACCCTGTTCGTCAACAATTTCATCGGCTCGAGCAATCTCCTCGACGGCACCGTCGAAGCGGCCGAAGGCGGCGAATGCCGGGTCCGGCTCGCCAGCGGCGCGGTCTGGCTGCTCGCGGGCCGGGGCTTCACCGCCGGCCAGCCGGTGACGGTCTCGGTGCGTCCGGAACAGTTGGAACTTGCCGACGGGGCGGCGGCCGACCGGATCCCGGTCGCGCTGAAACTCAGCCTGCCGATCGGCGGCCACCTGATCCATGACGTCACCGGTCCGATGGGCGAGGCCTTGAAGGTCACGGCGCCCCGGCGACCGGGCACCGCCTTCGGCCAGACCGGCCGGTTCCATTGCGCGCTGAGCCGGCATGCCCGGCCGGCTTTGTTCGCCCGATCCCAGTCCTGACCCAATCCCAGTCCTGAACTTGAGGAGACCTGCCATGTTCAAGCTCAATCGTCGTGACCTGGTCGTCGGCGGCGGCGTTCTCGGTCTCGCCGGCGGCAGCCTGCGCCAGGCCCGTGCGAGCGGCAGCCTGACCGCCGCGATCTATCCGGGCACCTGGGAGGAGGCCTATCGCAGCGTGGTGGCGCCGGCGCTGAAGAAGAGCGCCGATATCGAAGTCGCCTTCGACTCGCTGTTCGCGGTCGACCAGGTCGCCAAGGTGCGCGCGGCGCGCGGCGTGCCGCCATTCGACTGCTTCGTGCTCGATCCGGGCCCGGCGGCGGCTGCCCAGGCCGCCGGGCTGTTCGAGCCGATCGATGCCTCAAAGCTCAGCAATGCCGGCAAGGTGCCGGCCGGACTGATCACCTCGCATGGCGTGACCTGCAACGCCCAGGTGGTTGGCATCGCCTATAATCCGAAGAAATTCGCCACGCCGCCGAAGAGCTGGAGCGACCTGTTCGCCTCGCCCTTCGTCGAGCGGCTCGGCCTGACCGGCTTCCAGACCACTTTCGGCACGGTGTCGCTGATCGAAATGGCCAAAGCCTTCGGCGGTTCGGAAGCCAATATGGATCCGATCTTCGCCGAGCTGAAAAAGGCGGTGTCCAAGGCCGCCGCGGTGGCGGCGCCGGCCGCCATGCCCGGGCTCTACCAGCAGGGCCAGATCGACGTCATGTATACCAATACCAATACGGTCGCGATCCTGAAAGGCCGCGGCGTCGATATCGACTTCGTCCGGCCGGCGAGCGGCGCGATCACCTTCCAGACGACCCTGCACATCGTCAAAGGCGCCGACAATGTCGCCAATGCCTACAAATACATGGACACCGCCATTTCCGCCGAGGTGCAGTCGGCGCTGCAGCGCCAGCCCTACAACATGATCCCGATCAACAAGGACGTGACGCTGGTCGATACGCTCGACATCAAGTCGGTCGACGAACTGACCAGAATGGTCACCCACGACTGGACCAGGATCAATCCGCAGCGCGCCAGCTGGATCGAGCGGTTCAACAAGGAGATCACCAAATAGGCCGGCGGTCATGGCTCATTCAGCCGTCATCGGCGCGACGGATAGTCCGCGCGACAAGGTCGACTGGCGCCTCGCGGCGCCGCTCGGCCTGACCTATCTCGCCTTCTTCGCCGCGCCACTCGTCCTGCTTCTCGGCATCAGCCTGTTCGCCGATAGCGAGCTGACCCGGCTCGGTCTCGACAGCTGGATCAAGTTCTACGGCGACGGCTTTTACCTGAAGGTCATTTTCGACACGCTGAAGCTCGGTGTCCTGGCGGTCGCGGCGACGACGGTGCTGGCCTATCCGCTGGCCCTGGTGTTCCGCGGCTCGGGGCCGCGGGTGCAGCAGGTGCTGATTTTCGTCATCCTGATGCCGCTGCTCACCTCGGTGGTGATCCGCACCTTTGCCTGGATCGTCATCCTGGCGCGCGAAGGCGTGGTCAACCAGGCGCTGGTCGGCATGGGCCTGACCGCGACGCCCCTGAACCTGCTGCAGACCGAACTCGGGCTGGTGATCGCGCTGACCCAGATCGAAATGCCGCTGATGCTGCTGCCGCTGATCACCATCATGCGCCAGATGGACCAGAACCTGATCGATGCCTCGCGGGCGCTCGGCGGGTCGCGCTGGCGCACATTCTTCCATGTCGTGCTGCCGCTGACGCTGCCCGGCTGGATCGCCGGCGCGACGCTGGTCTTCGCCTCCGCCACCACGGCCTTCATCTCGCAATCGGTGATCGGCGGCGCGCGGCTGGTCTATCTGCCGTCGCTGATCTGGCAGCAGGCCATGGTGGTCTATAACTGGCCCTTCGCCGCGGTCGCCTCGGTGACCCTGCTGTTCACCGTGCTCGCCGGCATCATGGCGCTCGGCTGGCTCGGCCGTTTCGCGCGGACCACCTGAGGGTACGATGGCACAACGCTCCACCGCCGCCGATCTCAGCTACACCTGGACGATCGGGCTGATCGCGGCCCTGGGCATCCTGATCCTGGTCGGGCCGGTGCTGATCGTGCTCGCCACGTCGTTCACGACCTCGGCGACGCTGAAGTTTCCGCCGCCGGACTTGTCGCTGCGCTGGTATCGGGACCTGTTCGACACGGCACGGTCGGCGCAGATCCATCGCGCCGCCGGCAACAGCCTGTGGGTGGCGGGCCTTGCCACCGCCATCGGCGCCATCCTCTCGGTGCTGGCGGCGCTGTCGATCGCCCGGATCAACCGGCCCTCGGCCCGCGCGCTGGAAGCAAGCTTCCTGTCGCCGCTGGTGCTGCCGACGCTCGCCTATGGTCTGGCGACCTTGATGTTCTTCTCGTTCCTGGGCCTCAGGCCTTCGCTCAATCTCCTGATCGCCGGCCACCTCGTGGTCATCGCGCCCTTCGTCTTCCGCACCACGCTGGCGAGCCTGACCCAGCTCGATCCGGTGCTGCTCGAATGTTCGTCGAGCCTCGGCGCCAGCCGCTTCTATGCGTTCCAGCGGATCACCTTGCCCTTGATCGCGCCCGGCATCGCCGCCGGCGCCTTCCTCGCCTTCATCTCCTCCATGGACAATGTGCCGGTGTCGCTGTTCCTGTCGAATGCGCGCACCGACATGCTGCCCATCCGTCTCTGGGGGATGATGGAATCGACCCTCGATGTGAGGATCGCCGCGGTGGCCGGCGTGCTGATCGCCGCCACCCTCGTGCTGATGATCGCCATGGACCGGCTGACCGGCCTGACCCGGCGGATCAGCGGCTGAACTTAAAACCAGAGCCGGAGATGACCTGATGCCGCTCCCCTATGACCGAGACCTGATCGGTTACGGTGCCCATCCGCCGGATCCTAGATGGCCCGATGGCGCCCGCATCGCGATCAATTTCGTGATGAATTACGAGGAGGGATCGGAGCCTTCGGTCCAGGACGGCGAGGGTTTCACCGAGATCGGGCTGACCGAGGTCAACGGCATCGATACCGGCGTGAAGGGCCGCGATCTCGCCGGCGAGGGCATGTTCGCCTATGGCAGCCGCGTCGGTTTCTGGCGGCTGATGCGGCTGTTCCAGGAGCGCGGCCTGCCGCTGACCGTTTTCGGCTGCGCGCTCGCCATCGAACGCAACCCGCAAGCCGCCGCCGCCATCAAGGCCTCCGGCTTCGACGTCTGCTGTCACGGCTGGCGCTGGGTGAAGCACTACCTCTTGAGCGAAACCGAAGAGCGCGAGCATATCGCCCGGGCGGTCGCGTCGCTGAAGGAAACCGTCGGCGAGCGGCCGCTCGGCTGGTATTGCCGTTACGGGCCAAGCGTCAACACCCGCCGGCTGGTGATGGAGGAGGGCGGTTTCCTCTATGATTCCGACGCCTATGACGACGAGCTGCCTTATTGGAAGCTGGTCGACGGCAAGCCGCAGCTGGTGGTGCCTTATTCGCTGGTCAACAATGACGGCAAGTTCGGCAATGGCCAGTTCGCCACATCGGCCGACTATTTCGAATGGCACAAGGATGCCTTCGACATGCTCTATGCGGAGGGCGCGACGAGCCCGAAAATGATGTCGGTCGGGCTCCACATGCGGCTCATCGGCCATCCCGCCCGGGCCGCCGGTCTTGCCCGCTTCCTCGATTATGTGAAGGGCCATGACAGAGTCTGGGTGACACGGCGCCTCGATATCGCGCAGCATTGGGCGAAGACTCATCCCTTCGCGGGATAGTCGCCTGTGCAGGGATTATCGCCGTGAGCGCACATGAACTGATCGTCGCCCTGGGTGACGCCCGCTACCGGGTCGAGCGGCCCTTCGGATCCTGGCCGGCCAATTCCGGCTTCGTCACCGATGTCGCGGTTGACGGGCGCGGCCATGTCTTCGTGCTGCTGCGCCATGACAGCCAAACCCAGCCCGATGATCCCAGGGTGATCGAGCTCGGGCCCGATGGGGCCTATCTCGGCGGCTGGGGCGGCGACACGATCGCCGATGCCCACATGCTGACCACCGATGCCGATGGCCGGATCATTGTCGTCGATCGCGACATGCACGAGGTCATCTGGTTCTCAGCCTCGGGCGAAAGGCTTGGCCAACTCGGCGGACGCGGCATCCCGCTGTCGCCGTTCAACCACCCGACCGATGTCTCGGTCTCGCCCTGGGGCGATATCTATGTCGCCGACGGTTATGCCGCGAGCCATGTGCACCGCTTCTCGGCCGATGGCCAGCTGATCGCCAGCTGGGGCCAGCTCGGTTTCGAAGCCGGCGAATTCGGCGAGCCGCATGGCATCTGGACCTTCGCCGACGGCCGCGTCGTGGTGATCGACCGGACCCGGGACCGGGTACAGGTGTTCGATCGCGACGGCAATGTGCTCGACGTCTGGGACGGTTTCTATCGCCCGGTGGCGATCTGGGGCGACACGCAAGGCCGCTCCTACATTACCGATCTGGTGCCGAGCCTGCACCTGATCGGCGCCGACGGCGTCCGGCTGGGGCGTGCCCGCCCGGTGCTGAACGCGGCCCATGGCCTGTTCGGCACGCCGGAGGGCGATATCCTGATGGCCGAAGGCAATCCGAGCCGGATCACCAGGCTGCGGCTAATCCGCTGAAGGCGGCCAGAGCGTGTTTAGGGCTGTTTTGTGGCCCTTGTTCTCTTTTGCGTTGCAGCATGGCAGGAATGCCCGCATCGGCACAATGGTACCATTGTCTTCCGGATGGTAAGGAGGGGCGTGATTTGGCTGCGGAGAGTGAAGTGAATGAAGGTTGCCGCCAGCAGGGATGAGGATTGCGATATCGACTTCGTCGAAGTCGCGCCGTGGACCATCCTGATCGCCGACGACTCGCCGCTCTGGCGCGGACTTATTCGCAGCGGGATCGAGGCTTTCGATCGGGCCTCGATCATCATCGAAGCAAAAAACGGCCAGGAGACGCTCGACGTGCTGTCGGAGCGTCCGGTGGACATTGCCTTTGTCGATCTCGCCATGCCGGAGATTGATGGGGCGGAAGTGGTCGAGCGCGTCAAGCATCACGGCAAGATGCCGTTCTTTGCCGTCGTCTCGGTGACCTCGGACGCCCAGGCCATCGCCCGGATGCGCAAGCTCGCCGCCTATGACTACCTGGTCAAGCCGTTCGGGCCGGAGGCGATCACGCCGGTGCTGCAGACCTTCGAGCGGGTGAGCCAGCGCACGCGCATCCTGATCGTCGACGATTCCGGCACGGCGCGGACCATCGTCACGCGGATCCTGACGCATTCGATCTTCAATCTCGAGGTGACCCAGGCGGCCGATGGCGTGACCGCGCTGGAGAGCTACGCCAAGGGCGCGCCCGATATCGTCTTCCTCGACATGAACATGCCCTGGATCGACGGCGCCGATACGCTGCGCCTGCTGCGCGCCGTCAATCCGCATGTGCGGGTGGTGCTGATGTCGGCCAGCGCCGACATCGCCGAACGGGCCCGCGAGCTCGGCGCCGCCGCGTGCCTGAAGAAGCCGTTCTTCGCCAGCGAGCTCGATCGCACGGTGCACCAGCTGTTCGAACTCAGGCTGCCTTATTCGGATTAGCTGATGGCTGATGGCTGATGGCGAATGGTGAGTAGCGAATGGCGAATGGGGGCGGCGAGGGCGGCGCATGAACCCTCGCCCGCGCCTTCGCGCGAGAGGGTTTGCGCGCGACGGGGGCGCCTCATCCCCATTCGCCATTCGCTACTCGCCATTCGCCATTCGCTCAGCGAAACACCACCGTCTTGCCGCCGTTCTGGAACACCCGGTGCTCGACATGCATCCGCACCGCCCGGGCCAGCACGCGGGCTTCGATCTCGCGGCCGATGGCGACGAATTCGTCGACGCTCATGGCGTGGTTCACCCGTTCGGTCTCCTGCTCGATGATCGGTCCTTCGTCGAGGTCGCTGGTGACGTAGTGGGCGGTGGCGCCGATCAGCTTCACGCCGCGGGCATGGGCCTGGCTATAGGGGGCCGCGCCCTTGAAGCTCGGCAGGAACGAGTGGTGGATGTTGATGCATTTGCCGGCGAGCTTGGCCGACAAGCCGTCCGACAGGATTTGCATGTAGCGCGCCAGAATGACGAGATCGGCGGCCTCCTGGCCGATCAACCGGACGATCTCGGTTTCCTGCTCGAGCTTGGTCTGCCGGGTCACCGGCAAATGGTGGAAGGTGATGCCGTGCTGCTCGGCGAGACCGCGGGCTTCCTCGTGATTGGAGATGATCGACACGATGTCCATCGGCAAGGTGCCGATGCGCCAGCGATAGATGAGATCGACCAGGCAATGGTCGTGTTTGGAGACGAGAATGACGACGCGCGGCCGCGCGTGGGCGTCCCAGACCCGCCAGGTCATGGCGAAATGCTCGGCCACCGGCGTGAAGGCTTCGGTGAAGGCCTCGGCGGTGACGCCGGCCGGCGCGGTGAAGGCGAGGCGCATGAAATGCATGCCGGTCGCCGGGTCGCCGAACTGGGCGCTCTCGGTGATGTTGCAACCCTTGTCGGCGATGGCGCGCGAGACCGCGGCGACAATGCCGACGCGGTCGCGGCAGACCAGGGTCAGAACGAAAGCGGGGGCGGGGGCAGGGCGGCTGGTCGTCGCGGTCATCGATAAGGGTTCCGGCAGGGCGGCTTGAGGCCGATGGGCGGCCTTTTGCCATGGTGCGTTGCCATATGCGACGTCAATTTGTGGCCACCTGCCGCAGCGCGGCATGGGACAATCGCAAACAGCCTCTTCCCTCCGGCTCAAGAACCTGATGAGTTCGCCCTGTGCCGCGCTGCAGCGCGCGCCCCTTTCTTGAACGGTCAGTGACGGCAACACGATGAATTATTCCGCGCTCAGGCTTTTCCGCGAAGGTCTGCGCAATCATTCCGGCTGGGAACCGGCCTGGCGCGACGCGGAGCCGCAGGCTTCCTACGATGTCGTTATTGTCGGCGGTGGCGGCCACGGCCTCGCCACCGCCTATTATCTCGCCAAGGAACACGGCATCGGCCGCGTCGCGGTGATCGAGAAAGGCTATATCGGTGGCGGCAATACCGGCCGGAACACCACCATCATCCGGTCGAACTACCTCTTGGAGGCCAATGCCCAGTTCTACGAGCTGTCGCTGAAGCTGTGGGAGGGGCTGTCCGCCGACCTCAACTACAATGTCATGTTCTCGCAGCGCGGCGTCATCAATCTCGCCCATTCCGACAGCCAGCGCGATGCTCATATGCGCCGCGGCAATGCCATGCGGCTGAACGGCATCGACTCGGAATGGCTGACGCGCGAGCAGGTCGCCGCCATGGTGCCGCTGCTCGATTGCTCCGATGAAGCGCGCTTTCCTGTCGTTGGCGGCCTCATGCAGCGGCGCGGCGGCACCGCGCGCCATGACGCGGTGGCCTGGGGTTATGCGCGTGCCGCCTCGCAACGCGGCGTCGACATCATCCAGAATTGCGAAGCGACCGGGTTTCTTGTCGAAAACGGCCGGATCCAGGGTGTCGAGACCACGCGCGGCACCATCCGGGCGGCCAAGGTCGGCATTGCGGTCGCCGGCCACACCAGCCATGTCGCCGCCATGGCGGGCCTGCGCATGCCGATCGAGACCCATCTCCTGCAGGCCTTCGTCAGCGAACCGCTGAAACCCTTCATCGACACCGTCGTCACCTTCGGCGCCGGGCATTTCTATGTCAGCCAGTCCGACAAGGGCGAACTGGTGATGGGCGGCGATCTCGACTTCTATCCGTCCTATGCCCAACGCGGAAACCTGCCGATCATCGAGGAGGCGATGTCCTGCGGCCTGCAGATGTTCCCCTCGCTGTCGCGGCTGCGCATGCTGCGCCACTGGGGCGGCGTCATGGACATGTCGATGGACGGTTCGCCGATCATCTCCAAGACGCCGGTCG
>BFBZ01000004.1_pt32 | contig 57137 bp, 54 predicted proteins | sample 1888401 | NCBI WGS metagenome assembly BFBZ01 (sample SAMD00112614, study PRJDB3348) | symbiont metagenome | host: Chara braunii
GCACCGGGTCGGGCTCCGAGGCTCGCAAGATCGCGAGCATCGGGACGGCTGCGGGAATGAGCACGACGGTGTGGCAGCCGCTGCCGGATGGTCCGGTGATCACGATTGCGCCGGGTTCCAAGAGCGTGCCGGTGACGAGCGTGGACGGATTCGCGGTGGGCGAGAAAATCGCGCTCGGGCACGGCGCCACTTTCCCATACGTCGGCCGCACCATGGAGAAATACGAGGTGGCGACGGTAACCGCAATCGGAAAGGCGGGCACGCAGGCGTGGCTCGCCGTGGATGCGCTGCCCGGGGAAAAGAATCTGAAGGTCACATCGGTGGGCAATATCACCGCTGGCGACAAGATCCGGCTGGACATCGACAGTGTGGACCACGGCATCGAGACCGTCACGGTCACGCGGGTAGGGACGCAAGCCGGGCGCGCGAAAGTCTCAGCGGACGCGAGCGCAGGCGCGACCCGGGTGATGGTGCGGGGACGGGGGAATCTGAATTTCACGGTGGGCGACAAGCTCACGGTCGGCACTCCCGCCAATCAGGAGACCGTCAGCATCACGGCTGTCGGCGCGCCCGGGCAGAGCGGCGTTGCGGTGGACGTCTCTCCGGCGCTCGCCAAAAAGCACCTGGCGCGCGAAGATGCGGTAGCGCATGGAACGGGCCTCGACATCGCGGAGCCGCTCAAGTTTAAACACGCCGCGAATATGCCGTTCAGCGCGCGCGGAACCGGGATCAGCTTTCAGCCGCCCACCGCGTTTGCGCATCTGAGCAACGAACCGGTCCGGCCGCTCGGCACCGGTATCACGCTCGACAAACCGCTAGCCAAGGCGCACGCGATCGACTCCGCGGTCCGCGACGCTCAGGTGACGACGGCCGGTTATCAGGGCACGCCGGGGCCGGATTTGTGGTTCGGCGGTCCGGCGCTTTCCACCACGCTTCCGGGGCCGGGCGGAAATCCGATGGCTTTGAATGCGGGCAGCATGGTGCTGCGGGACGCCGGCGGCCTTGTGGTGGACAGCGTGAATTACGGAGGGCTGATCGACCCCTGGGCGGCGGAAGGTTATCAGGCCGAGTCCGGCACCGGGAAAGGCGGGTGCAGTGTGCCCGCGCCGGCCGCCGGCCGGGGCTTCGGGCCGTCCAATTTCGAAAGCAATCGAAGTGCGGGGCGATTCCCCGACGGCGCCGATACGGACAGCAATTGCGTGGATTTTCTGGTGCAGGCCGCGACGACGCTGCCGGCGGGGTCGGCTGCGGGCGCAACGAATGTCAAAGTGGCGAGCGTCGCGAACTTCGCCGCCGGGCAGACCGTGATGGTCGGCTTGGGAGCGGACATGGAGACGGCGGTGATTGCAACGGTCGGCACTCCGGGTGTGGCGACGACGAGCGCAGCGCTCGATGCCGGCGCGACGGTTGTACCGGTGACGAGCGCGATGGGCTTCTCGGCGGGTCAGACAATCACGGTCGGTAGCGGCCGGGAGCAGGAGAGCGCAGTAATCGCCTCGACGACCTTTAACCCGAGAGCCTCCACGCTCACGCTCACTTCGCCGCTCACTCGCGGGCATGCCGCGGGCGCGGCGGTGTCGGGTTCCGGCATCACGCTCACCGCCCCGTTGAGGAGGCCGCATACAAGCGGCGCTCAATTCGGCCTGAACCTTCCGACTCCCGGCGGTCCGAACCGGTTCAGCAACGCGAAGTAGGGAAAGAAGACGGCGGCTTTAGAAACACACGCCGTAGACATCCATTGGAGACAGGAGCGCGCCCCGATAGCGCACCTCCATCCCTGATCCGTAGCGGCGATCCGATCCGCGGCTGTCCTGGCGCCTGGGACAGCCGCTCATGATATTTATCATGAGACGATAATTGGATCACTAACTTCGTCTTTCACATTTCGGTGAATATAGGGCTTTTTCTGCAATCCAGCGGCGGTGTTTTTTCATTGTCCGAAATTTTTTCTCCGGCGCGATTCACACGCTGAATCCGGAATCGGTGGACGTATCATGGAACAACCGAGATTCCAACATTGCCATTCTGTTCGGCGGGAAAGGACGCGATGAGGAGTTCCGTTTTCGGCTTCTTGCTCTTCTCTGCTCTCACTTATGGACAGGCGAGCACCTCCACGGTCAGCGGCACGGTGCGGGACCAAAGCGACGCTGTCCTCGCCGGAGCCACGCTTGCGCTCACCAATACAGCCACGAACGTGCGGGTCGAGACCACAACGAATCCGCTTGGTTTTTATATCTTTCCCGGCGTCATCCCGGGCGCTTACCGCCTGGAAGCGACCGCTCCGGGCATGGACCGGTTTGAGGCGGCGCTCGACATTTCGCCGAACCAGAAACTGACGGTGGACCCGGTGCTCAAGACCGGGACGATGACCTCGAGCGTGTCAGTTACCGACGTCACACCGCTCGTGAATGTGACGGATTCGACGCTGAGCACGGTAATCGGCGCCGAGCAGGTCGAGCAGATTCCCCGTAGCGACCGGACGATGCTTTCGTTGATGACCCTGGTGCCGGGCTTTGAAGGAGGCGGGCTCCGGTTCGCCGGTTTGCGCTATGGCTCGACGGAGTTTCAGCTCGACGGTTCGCCGCTGGTCTCGCGCAGCCGGGGTTACCTGCAATACCGGCAACCGGGACTCGATTCCATTCAGGAAGTTGCCGTTGACAACAACAATGTCTCGGCGAAATACAACACGCCGGTGGCGGTGATTGCGAGCACGAAGAGCGGCACAAACCAGTTACATGGATCCTTGTTCGAAACACATGTGAACAGCCGCGTGGGCGGAGCACGGTCCCGCGACGCCTCGAATGCGCTGGCGCCGTTCAGCAACCGCGCTCAATACGGCGGGAGCATGGGCGGACCCGTGTGGCTGCCGAAGATCTACGATGGCCGCAACAGGACGTTCTTCTTTTTCTCCTACGAAGCGACCGACCGTCTGGCCAATGCGCTCATCAACACCGCCATACCCACCGCCGCGATGCGCGCCGGAGACTTCAGCGGGTTGGTAGACGGCAACGGGCGTTTTATTTCGATTTACGATCCGTGGAGCACCACATCCAACTATTCGCGCTCGCCCTGGAACTACAACGGCAAGCTGAACAACATTGACCCGTCGCGCCAGTCGCCGATGTTCAAGTACCTGATGGCGATTACGCCGCTGCCGACCTTGCCGGACGTAAATCCGCTGATCGCCTCCAACTGGTACGGCAACGCGGCCACGCGCCAGAACGACTGGACGTGGGCGACCCGCATCGACCATCGCTTTTCTGAGAAAGACGTGGTGTACGGGCGCTATTCGAAGAACTACATTCTGAGCGATTCGCCGTTTTCCTCGAGCGCCATTCCGCTCACGGACAATCGCGCGAATCGAAGCGCGTACAACGCACCATCGCAGTCGTTCGCGGCGTCTTGGGTTCACACCGTGTCTCCCACGCTGTTCAACGAAATGCTGGCCACTGTTTACCGGCAGGCGTTTTACCAGAACTCCGACCCGACGGCGACGACCAACTGGGACGCTCAACTGGGGCTGTCCAACCCGCTCGGCGCGCCGCAGTGGCCCGACATCAACACCGCCGCTCCGCTCTCGGGCACTCTCTACCGGACGGTGTATCCGAACGCCGATAAGTCGACGTTCTATCAGATTGACGACAACGCGACCAAAATCGCCGGCGCACACGAAATTCTGTTCGGGGGCCACTTTCGGCGCGACCTGATCAACTACCTGCCGCAGCAGGAACAGGCTGCGGGTCTCGCCAACCCGGTGGCGAATTGGACGGCGTTGTGGGACCCGGCGGGCAGCGTCACTTCTCCGCGAACCACCGCGCTTACGGGGAACGCCATGGCGGCTTTCTACCTGGGCATGATGCAGTACGGGTACAAGACGCAGCACGGCTATTTCTATGAGCGCGAGAATCAGTATGCGCTGTACCTGCAGGACAACTGGAAGGTTTCCCGGCGGCTGACGCTGAATGCCGGTGTGCGCTGGTCCGCCTGGCCGGCCATGTATGAGAAGTACAACAATGTGACCAGTTTCAATCCGGCGCAACACGCGGTGGTGCTGGCGCAACCGATCAGCGGCTATGTCAAGTTGAACCCGGCGCTGGCGGCGAACTTCGGCCAACTGCAGACGCTCGGAATGAAGTTTATCGACTATCAACAAGCCGGAGTTCCGCAGTCGTTGTTGAACAGCAACTGGCGGGATTTTGCGCCGCGGCTCGGGTTTGCTTATCGTCTCTTGGGCGACTCGCGCCCGCTGGTGATCCGCGGAGGCTACAGCCTCACCTACTTCCCGGTGGTGGTGCAGACCTGGCTCGAGAAAATGCGCGCGGGGCTGCCGTTTGTCAGCAATCCGATCTACTCGCCCGATAGCGCCGGATACTCGCCGGATGGCCTGCTCGGCTACAGCCTTCGCAACGTGCCCACCTACGTGGCGGGCGCCAACACGACCAACGTTCTCCAGACCGCGGCCATCACCACGGGGCTCACGGCGGGCACGTGGACCGGTTCGATGATGGATCCGAACAATCCCGACACCCGCGTTCACGACTGGAACCTGACGATCGAAAAAGAGATCTGGCCGAAGACCCTGGCGCGGGTGGCGTGGATCGGCAATCATACCGCGCACCTCGACGCGATGCGGAGCCTCAACCCGCAGCCCTCCACCTTCGTCTACGTATCGAATAACGGCGTGGCGTTCCCCAATTCGGCGAGCGCCTCAAGGCCATTCGATCCGCTCTACGGCGACATCATCGAGACCGGCAAGTACGGCTATGCCAACTTCAGCGGCGCTCAGTTCGAAGTTAAAAAGCGCTTCTCAAACGGCTTCAGCGCCGGCCTGTTTTACATGATCAGCAACGCCTTCTCGCTGGTGGACGGCAGCAATCAGAGCACGCTGACGACGCTCTATCCAGCCTCGTACTATTTGAACTCGCAGGTGCAGGGGCTCGATCAGTCGCAACTCGACCGGTTGACCAACTATCGCCGCGATACGACAATTCCCAAGCGCCGCCTCACCTGGAACTGGGTTGCAGAGGTGCCGGTGGGCCGCGGCAAGCGTTTCGGCGGCCGGATGAACCGGGCCTTGGATACGGTGATCGGGGGCTGGCAGCTTTCCGGAATCGGGTCCTGGGCGACGACGTGGTTCGCGCTGCCCGCGGATCAATTCCCGAACGGCAACGGATTCAAAGTATACGGCCACGACGTTCCCGTGCAGGACTGTCGCAGCGGGCGCTGTCTTTCGGCCTATCTTTACTACAACGCCTACATCAATCCCGCGCTGATCAATGCGCCGAATGGAATTCAAGGCGTACCCTCGGATTACAAGCCGGCGTTTCAAAACCTGATTCCGTTCCCGTCGGCACCGGTCGCCAACGATCCGAACGCGCCTTATTACGGCACCAATACCGTGTTCCTCCCGCTCAAGGATGGATCGACGGTGCGGACAACCTACGGCGGCCTTGCGCCGCTCCAGAACCAATACGTCGAAACGCCGGGGTTGTGGACGCTCAGCGCATCGCTGTTCAAAAGCTTTGCCCTTACCGAGAAAGCGCGGCTTCGCTTCCAATGGGACGTGTTCAACCCGACCAACAGCCCGCAGGAACCGCAGGTTCCGAATACGCTCGGGCTGATTTACACTAACGTGAACGGCACTCCGGCACGGAGCATGCAGTTCACTCTGAGGCTTCTGTGGTAAGCGGAGCCGTCTCCGGATCGAGAAGCGTATCGTTAGGGTAATGATGATCCACGTTTTGGGGGGTCAGCAAGCGGTGGCGGGTAAAAACAGCCGGCGGGACTTTCTTGTTCTCGAGAAGGTCGAAGGCGATGCGCATAATCGCCGGGCCGTATTTTTCCGGAAAGAACGCCACGGTGCCGATCATGCGGGTCTGCGGGCGGCGAAGTTCGCGGCGTGCCTCAATGGCGCCTCCCTGCCCGGTGACGGCGCACTCGTCCTCCCACCCGGCTTCTTCAAAGGCGCGCAGCGCACCCAGGGCACAGGGGTCGTTCACGGCGCCGAGCAGGATCTTGCGCGCGCGCGTCCGCCGCAGGTGTTTGCGGACCAGGGTGAGCGTATCGCCGAAGGAACCGGTTCCGCCGAGCCTCATCACTTCGGGGAGATTCGGCAGGATTTCGCGTACTCCGACTTCGATGCCGGTCAGCCTCGACTTGAGCAGCGGACCGGCCATTTGCATTTCGGCGAGCAAAAGCTGGTCCACCCGTCCGGCCCAGTTCTTTTTGGCCCAGGCGCCGAGCGCGCGGCCGGCGATCATGCCCGCCTCGTAGTTGTTGCCGCCGAAGTAGGTGGCGCCCGCGTGAGCCGTGCCCATGGCGATCAAAGGAATGCGCGCCGCCAGAAGGTGAGCCGAGATGATCGGAGCAATCTGTTCGTTGAACTGATGCTCGATGGCGAGATCCACCTTCTCGCGAATCATGCGGTCGACGTTGGCCAGCGCAGCTTCGGAACTGACGCCGTTGTCGTAGACAAGCAGTTCGACATCCTCCTCCCGCGCCGCCTGCACAATGCTGGTCGACCATTCCTGCGCGAAGGCCGAGTCCTCACCCTGCGAGGCGTAGCCAAAACGGTAGCGGCCCTTTTTGTGAGGGCGGAAAGCCGCGCGATACTTCGCCCGCCCCACCCGCTCGATGAGCCCGTATTGCTCGAGTGTTCGCAGAATGCGGAAAGCGGTGGCGGTGTGAATCCCGGTTGCGGCAGCGAGGTCGCTGAGCCGCATCGCATCTCCCGAACTGTGAAACGCGTTCAGCAGCCGGCAGGCGCGCGCAACCGATTCAACCTCGTAGTTCTGAGCGGGTTTCGCCGGACGATCCACTTCCATCATGCTACTCAATATCCGCCGGGACGTTCTAAAACGCCGCGGCCGGTGCTCGCCATTCCATCCACACTGACGAAGGAACTCCTATGAACAACTCCGTGAGCCGTAGAAGTCTCGTTGCCGCTTCCACCGCGCTCGGCGCTGCAGTGAAAGCCGCCGTTGCCGACCGCCCCGCCCTGCTTGGCGGTCCGAAAGTTCGCACCAAATCGTTCCCCGGCTGGCCGGTCCACGGCGCATCCGAAGAGACCGCATTGATGAACACGCTGCGGAGCGGGCGCTGGTACCGGGGAAACGGAACCAATGTCAAAACCTTCGAGCAGGAGTACGCGCGGCGGACCGGCGCGAAGGACTGCCTGGCTACGTGCAACGGCACCGCCGCGCTCTACACCTCGCTCAATGTTCTCGGCGTGGAACCGGGTGACGAAGTGATCATCCCGCCCTACACGTTCATCGCCACGGTGAACGTCGTGCTCCGGCAGCACGCGCTGCCTGTGTTCGTCGACACCGATCCGGAGACCTTCCAGATCGACGCACGGAAGGTGGAAGCGGCGATCACACCGGCCACTCGGGCCATCATGCCGGTGCACCTGGGCGGCAATGCGGCCGATCTCGATTCGCTTCTCGCCACAGCCCGCAAACACAACATCCCCCTGATCGAGGACGCCTGTCAGGCTCACCTGGCCGAATGGAAAGGCCGGAAAGTCGGCACCTACGGCGACGCGGGTTGCTTCAGCTTTCAGGCCTCGAAGAACCTCAATTCGGGCGAAGGCGGCGCGATTCTGTTCAACGACGCTGACCTTCGCGAGCGCGCCTACGCCTTCCACAACAACGGGAGCGGGCTGAAATTCATCGGCGCGAACTTCACTTACAACTCCACGGGCGCCAATCTTCGCCTGACGGAGTTTCAAGCCGGCATCCTTCTCTCGCAGATGGAGCGCATCGAACAACAGGCGCGGCGGCGGACCGAGAACGCGCGCTATCTCACTTCGATGCTCGGCGAAATCAAGGGCATCAGCCCCGCGCGCCAATACGACGGCTGCACGTTGAACGCGTACCACCTGTACATGTTCCGCTACAACTCCGAGGCGTTTGCCGGACTCAGCCGCGAACAGTTCCTGAAGGCGCTCGGCGCAGAGGGCATTCCGGCTTCGGGCGGCTACAGCCCGCTCAACTCGCAGGCGTTCATTCGCACCTACTTGAATTCGCGCGGCTGCCAGCGCATCTTCGGCGCGCAACGGCTGAAGCAATGGGAAGAGCGCAACCACTGCCCGGCGAACGACCGGCTGTGTTCCGAGGCAGTGTGGTTTACGCAGAACATGCTGCTTGCCGAGAAGTCCGACATGGACCAGATCGCCGAAGCCATCCGCAAGATTCAAGCCAATGCCCGGGAGTTGGCGAAAGCGTAATGAGATTGAACTCTGCCCTGCTGGCGGCCACGGCGCCGCTGATTGCGCTGCTCGGCGGCTGCAGCGCGCCCGCAACCCATGCGTCTTCAGAGGCGCGTCCGGCTAAGCTTCACGCCGAAATCATCGACTCCGGTTTCGCCGATGCTCATGACACTTATAACGGGATTTCGTGCGCGAGCGACGGCCGCATTTACTACGTGCTGTCGAGCGAGAAAGCGGACGTCGGCGCGCAGATGTACGCCTACGATCCCGCCTCCAGGACCGCCAAACACCTGGGAGATCTGACCGAGGCGTGCGGCGAAAAAGACGCCCATGCCATCTCACAGGGTAAGAGCCATGTGCGCTTCATCGAATCGGCGGGCAAACTCTATTTCGCAACCCACATCGGCTTCTACTCGATCATCAAGGGCATGGAGAAGCCCGGTGTTCCGCCCGCGGGGATGAAGCCCTATCCGGGCGGCCATTTCGTTTCCTATGACATGGCTTCAGGGAAGTTCGAAGCGCTGGCCACGGCCCCCGCGCGCGAAGGGATCATCACGTTCACGATGGATACCCGCCGCGGACGTCTTTACGGCCTCACCTGGCCCAAGGGCCGCTTCATCCGCTACGACCTGGCGAAACGGGAGTTGAAGGACCTCGGCGCAGTGTCCGAGCAAGGCGAAGATGGTGAGGGCAAAACGTTCCGCACCATCTGCCGCTCGATGGCCGTCGACCCGGGCGATGGTTCGGTGTATTTCTCAACCTCGGACGGCGTGATTCATCAGTATCATTACGCCGACGATGCGATCACGCCGGTCACCACCGATGATCTCAAGAAAGACTACTTCGGCCTGTACGACCCCGCAAGCGCCGGCCACATGGGTTATAACTGGCGCCAGACCTTTTGGAATGCCGCCGACAGTTCGATCTACGGCGTCCACGGCAACTCGGGCTACCTGTTCCGGTTCACGCCTTCGAGCGGCCAGGTGGACGTTCTCGACCGCATTACTTCAGAGCCGTCGCACCACAGCGGTATGTTCGACCAGTTCAGCTACGGCTATCTCGGCTTCACGCTCGGCGCCGACGAGAGGACGATTTACTATCTCACCGGCGGTCCGATATACGAAAACGGCCGGCGTGTTCGGGGAAAAGACGCGACCGCGAAAGGAGAGTCGAAAGGGCGCGAGGACCTCCACCTGGTTACGTGGCACATTCCCACCCGCACCTACCGCGACCACGGTCCGATCTTCTTCGACAACGGCCAGCGTCCGAATTACGTGAATTCGATCGCGGTCGGGAAGGATGGCGCGGTGTACGCCCTGTCGCGCACCTCCGAGGACGAACACGCGCCGACCGACCTGATCCGCATCGCTCCGGTCGTGGTGCCATGAAGAGCTGGACGTTTCTGGTGACTTTGGTTTGTGCGGCTCAACCGGCGCGGTTGATGGTAGTTGAGCCCGGCCATTTTCACGCAACGCTTTTGCAACGCGACATGTACCCGGAGTTGGACCCGCGCGTGAGCGTTTACGCGCGGCTTGGTCCTGAACTGGTCGACTACATGAACCGCATTTCGCTGTTTAATCTGCGGGCGCAGGACCCCACCCGCTGGGCGCTCGATGTCCATACGTCGGGTAGTCCGCTCGAGGAAATGCTGGCCGCCGCGCGAAACGCGACGGGGCCACGCATCGCGGTGTTTTCCGGGCGAAATCGAGGCAAGATCGACGCGATTCGTTCCTCGATCGGCGCGGGGCTGCACGTGCTTGCCGACAAGCCGTGGATCATCGAGGCGAGCGAAATGTCGAAACTCGAAATGGCGTTCAACGAGGCGGCGAAGCGCGGCGTGGCGGCGTACGACATCATGACCGAACGGTACGAGATCGTCGCTCAGGTGCAGCGGGAACTGGTTCAAGCGTCCGGTATTTTCGGCGCAGCGGTGCCGGGCGATGCGGCTCATCCGGGAGTGCTCGCGCGCAGCGTACACCACATCATGAAAACCGTGGCCGGAGTGCCGCTGCGCCGCCCCACATGGTTCTTCGATGTCGACGACTATGGCGAGGGCCTTGCCGATGTCGGCACTCATCCGGTGGACCTGATTCAATGGACGCTGTTTCCGGAACAGGCACTCGACTACCGGCGCGACATCGGCATGATCTCCGGGCGACACGAGGCCCTGCGGATCACACCCGCTCAGTTCGAAGCCGTGACCGGCGCCAAGCGGGACCGCGCGCTCGAATACTTCTGCAACAACTTCATCGAATACACGCTGCGCGGCGTGCGCGTGAAACTCGATGTCCTTTGGAACTGGGAAGCGCCGCCGGGAGCGGGCGATCTCTATGAGGCGTCGTTTCAAGGCACGAAATCCCGCGTGGAATTGCGCCAGGGGGCGGCTGAGCAGTACCGGCCTGAACTTTACGTAGTGCCCGCGCCATCGGTTCGGACGGAGGTTTTCTCCGCGCTCGAACGCGAGGTGGCCCGCTGGCAGTCGCGCTGGCCGGGTATTACGGTGCGCCGGGGTGACACGGAAGCACGGATCGAGATTCCCGCCCGGTTTCGCGTCGGGCATGAAGAGCACTTCGCGCAAGTGGCCCGCCATTTCTTCGGCTACGTTCGCAACCCACAATCTTTGCCTAAGTGGGAGAACGCCTACATGCTCGCCAAATATTACGTAACGACCCAGGGCGTCGAACTGGCCCGCCGGTCACACACCGCGAGTCTCGCGAAATAAAATAACGCCGGCACACCATTTCCAGAATCTCGTCACGCTGTAGCAGATTCTGTTCTGGAGGCAAGACCCTGTGAATTCGTCACGACCTTTCGTGTTTGGGATTCTCGTTTTCTCTCTCTCCATTCCGGCAACCGCGCAAAGCAAGGGGCTGGGGATTCTCGCGGGCAAGTTGCTCGACTCCGTACGAGCCAGCCGGTTTCAAGACGTTATCGACTATGGCCCTTACAATGACGCCTGCCCCGGAGCCGGCTTTTGCCCTGCCATCGCGCCGCGCATTGCCAATCCGCCGAACGTGGACATCGCGGTGATCCAACTCGACGAGCAGGGTAATGTCGTGGACGCCGCCAACGTAATCCTCTCCCGCGACTATCCGCAAGGCTTGATGGTGCCGCTCGACGACAACCTGAACGCTTCCGGCGTACGCTGGCTGCGGTGGGATATTGAACGGTCGGACGGAGGCTCGTTCTCGAGCAAGACTGGAGACCGGCTCACCACCAAAGGCTGGGACACCAACCCGGCGCTGCTTCCCTCCGACGATATCGTGCCCGGGCGCGCCAACGCTCCGCTGCGCTTCATGTCGCCGTACCCGGCTTCGCTGTTCAAAATCCTGGTCGCCTATCGAGTGATGCGTCTCGTTGACGCGGGCAGTTTGAAACTCGACGACAGCATCGTCTATAACAACAAGACCAGGACGGTTCGTGATTGGATGAACGCGATGATCACCTGGTCAGACAACACCTCCACCTATGCGCTCCTGAAATGGATGCACAGCAAGGGCGAAGTGGACAAAATGAACCAGGAGTTTCAGTCTCTCGGGCTGGCCACTTTACAGGTGAACGGCACCGACCCGAACACGGGCTCGGGGTGGACGCCGGGCCAGATTCACATGACGGCAATGGATACGGCGCGCCTGTTGCTGCTGATTGAGGGGGCAAACGGCGGCCCTGCGCTGGGGGCGTTGAACCCGTCGTCCCGCGCTTACCTGCAGGAACTGCTCAGGCTTCAGCAGTTCAACGAGGTGCTCAACACCGGCAATTTCTGCGGCGACCCCAACGTACTGCCCGGAATTCCCGCCGTGGTGCCGAACGAGATCATTGGTCCGGACGGCACTGTGACCAGCACCGACGACGTGCCTTATGGACAGGACGTGCGGCCCTGCAAGGGCGCGGCCGAAGTGACTTTCCTGCACAAGACAGGGCTCACCACCAACTACGGCTCCGATGCGGGAATCGTGCGTTCCCTGCCCGGCGCACCTTACCGCCGCTACGTGATTGCATTTCTTGGCAATCTCGGCTACCGCTACACGGATCCGGTTTTTGCCGCCCGCAAAAGCACGCCTTGCTTCGACGATGTCGGCGGCATCTGCTACACGCAACGAATCGCCGGAGTGGCGCGCCTGGTCGACGATTTCATGAAGAAATAATCTCAACTGGTCAAGCGCGGAAATCCTTGAGGAATTCCGCGCTCCTCTTCATGTCTTCCAGGCCGAGTTCCACAAAGTAGTTCTTGACGCCGCCTTTCCTGGCTGCGGCGAAAAGCTTTTTCCAGTCCACCACGCCCGAGCCTACGGCTACGGTCTTCTTCTGCTCGGGCGACCAATCCTGAAGGTGCAGAGAGATGAATCGGCCTGGATACTTATTCATGAAATCCGCCGCCTGATATCCGAGGCTCACCACCGAGACTTGAAACTGCATCTTAACCAGGTCCGGGTCGAGCGCCTTCATCAACTCGTCGTAAATGAGCGCGCCTTCGAGTTCCTTGAACTCGCCGTCATGGTTGTGGAAGCCGGTTTGAATGCCGGCCTTTTTCGTTTTCTCGCCCACGCGATTCAGGTCCCCGGCGGCGGCGCGCCAGTCGGCCAGAGTCGCATCCTTGGACAATCCGAACGAGGCGAGAATCATCTGCTTCAGCCCGAGTTCGCGGGCGAAGGCGATCCGCTCGTCGAGATGCTCTTTGAGTTCGCGGAAGCCGTAATGGCAGCTCTCGCAATTCAGTCCGGCGTCGTGAATTTTCTTGCGCATTTCGCCGGCGGTCAGGTTCACCAGCGGACCGAAGCCATCCTTGTAGGTCGGCGGGGAGCACATTTCGATGTGCTTAAAGCCGATGGCGGCCAATTCGCGCAGGGTTCCGTCGAAATCCTTGCCCACCGACTGGCGGACCGGGTAGGTCTGGCACCCGAGCGGCATGCCGAGCGGAGTGGCGGTGAGCGCGCCGCCTGCAATCGCAGCAGCGGCGGAAACGGTAAACTCTCGTCTGTTCATCATCGGATTATTCCTAAGCTGTGGGCGGCTCAAATCCTTTTCGATATTCGCGCGCCAGATAGCGGTTGGCGTCCGGCGCATTTGCGATGGTCATGGTCGCAGCATCATACTGCAGCCTCCGTCCGGCTCGATAGGAAACGGCGTAGAGATTCGCGGCTTCGGAAATCGGCCAGGCGTTGAGGAAACTACCCTTGGAATGCTGCTTGTCGCCGCGGCAGGCGGCGATCCATTGCTTCAACCCCTCGGACAGCTCGCCGGGCTCGCGTTGCGGGCGGCGGCGTTCGGCGGGTTCCGGAGGCGGAGCCTTCACGCCGTTTCTGATCAGGCGCGGGCTCTCCACGCGGAAGCCGCCGACGATCTTGCCTTTGTCCCCAACAAACATCATGCCTTCGAGCGGCAACTCGTCCAGTTCGTCCGGCACAGGCGGCCGCATGCCGCCCTCGTGCCAGATCAACTCGATCTCCGGACGCCAGCCTTTGGCCGGATAACGGAAGCGGACCGCGCCCGCGGTGGGGAAAGAAAAGTCGTTGCGGATGGTGGTCGACACTCCGTCGCGCAGTACGCAATTGTGGCTGTACATCGGGTCCACCAGGGTGGGCGCGGACAGCTCGAGCGCGTTGAAAACCGTCCACAGGCTGTAGTGGCCCATGTCAGCGAGCGAGCCGCCGCCGAAGTCGTACCAGCCGCGAAACACCATGTGCGTGTAGTGGGGATGGTAGGGGCGCTCCGCCTCAGGGCCAAGCCACAGGTTCCAGTCGAAGCCTTCGGGAATCGGCGCGGGTTCGGCGGGCAGGGTCGGGTATTGCGGCCACACCGGACGGTTGGTCCAATTGTGCACTTCGCGCAACGTGCCGATTTCGCCGCCTCGAATCCAGGCCATCACCTGCTCCATGCGCCCGTTGCTGTCCCAGGGCATGAAGTGCGTGGACACCCCGGTCTCTCGCGCGGTGTCGACCACCATTCGCGCTTCCTTGAGACGGTTGGCGAGCGGCTTGTGAACAATGACGTGCTTGCGCTTGCGCATCGCCGAAATCGCGATGGTGGCGTGCAGGTGATCGGGGGTCATGATCTTCACCGCGTCGAAGTCCGTGTTCGAAGCGAGCAGCTCGCGGTAGTCGGCAAACGCCGCGCAGCCCGAATATTTCCCGTTCGCCGAGTTCTTGCCGTAGTAACTCTCCACCACGTCCTTGGCTACATCGCGCCCGCCCGGAATGGCGTCCTCGCCCCCGGGCTTCCAGCTGGGTTTCTCAAGCAGACGGCGGATTTCGTTGAGCAGACCCGTTTTTGAGAAATCCCGGTAGCCGATGGCGTTCTTCGACGGGTCGCACACCGCGACAACCTGCAATTCCGGAGAGGCGAGCAGCGACCCGATCTCGCGCAATCCCTGAGTTCCTGTGCCGATATGAGCGAGCCGGATTTTGTCACTCGGCGGAACATAGCCGGGTCCGCCGAGCACGTGCCGGGGGACGATCGAGAATGCCGCGGCGGTCAAAAACCGCCGCCGGGAATCGTTCATGATAATGCCTCCTGGACTCTCCGGTCGATCATATCCGTTCAGAGAAAGCGAAGCAATTTCACTTCAATTTGCCCTTCACGAACAGCACGGTTTTTTCGAGCGCGTCGAGCGCCGAGTCAAGCAGCGCTTCGCCATTCGCCAGGTCGGGACGCTTCTGCCCCTGCGGTCCGAGACAAAAATCGTGATAGCCGTTTTCGTATACTTCCATGCGAACCGGCTTGCCCGCGGCTGCCAGAGCGTCGTGGGTCATCGTCGCGATGGGCAGCAGACTGTCGGCGGTGCCCACCAGAATGAGCACGGGCGTGCGAATCGGCGTAACGTTCTGCCGCACCACGTCGGCATCCGGTTGCGCGCCCTTGAACCGGTCCGGTCCCGTTGCGCCGGGCGGCGGCTTGATCCCAAGAAACCAGATGGTGGCAGGAGCTCCGAGGACCGCTGAGTTCACCGTGGTGCGTGAGATGAGGTTTGCCACCAGGTTGCCGCCCAGGCTCACGCCGTAGAGGTTGACGTTGGCAGGGTCGACGTAAGGCAGCGCCTTGACGAAGTCGATCACAGCCAGGCCGTCGTCGATGGATGTGATCATGCCGTTGGCGGCGGTTGATGACATGAGGTTCATGTTGCCGCCGCGGTAGTCGGCCACAACGACAACGTAGCCCTCTTTGAGAAAACGCTCCCATACAGGACCACCGTGGTCCCCGCGCGACCAGCCGAGGAGTTGCTCCATTCCCCGCCCGCCCGGCGCGCCGTGGAACATGATGATGGCGGGAAATCGTCCGCCGCCTTTGGGCTTGCGAATGGCCGCCGCAATATACAATCCGTCCTTCGCTTTAATGTAGGCGGGCTGCACCGGCGAGTCTGCCTCGCTCACCGCGTGAATGTACTTGTCGTGCGGAAGAGGGGCCGCGCTGCCCGGGTTGTGGTGAATCTCCGCCATCAAGCCGACCGCGCCGATCAGAATCAGGAGTAGGGGTCGCATATCGCACCGATTGTATATTGAGGATGGGATGCGCATCTACCTGTTCACGACCGGCGGCACGATGGAGAAGGCTTATCACGAACCCACCGGCAGCGTCGGAAATTCGGCTCCCAAGGTGCAACGCTACCTCGACCGCCTCCGCCTGCCGGATTCCGACATCGAAGTCGTTGCGCTGATGAACAAGGACAGCCTGGAGATGGACGATGCCGATCGCACCCTGATCGCATCGCGCGCCGCCGCCTCGGATGCGGAGCGCATCGTGATCACGCACGGCACCGACACGATGGTTGAGACCGGGCTCGTGCTGCAACGCGGACTCAATGGCTTGAGCGTGCCCGTCATCCTGACCGGCGCCATGACTCCGCTGGGATTCGAGGAAAGCGACGGATTACAGAACCTCACCGAGAGCCTGCTCGCCGCGCGCCTGCTCCCCCCGGGCGTTTACATCGTCATTCACAACCAGGTTTTCCCGATCGACCGTGTCCGGAAAGACCGTGAGAAGGCTCGTTTCGTCCCGCTTTGACGGCCTGTCACCCCAACACGCTAATCTGCATCTTGATAGTAGAGGCACAAATATGAAGATGACCGTTCGATATGCCGGGGGCGTTTCCTTTGAAGCCGAAACGCGCGGCCACCGGGTGCGCACCGATCTCGAAGTCAGTTCCGGCGGCACGGATTCCGCCATGAGCCCGCCGGAACTGCTCTTGGCGTCGCTCGGCACCTGCGCCGGCTTTTACGCGATGCAGTACCTGAACGCACATAAATTGCCGGTCGACAGCCTGGAAATCGAGGTCATCGCCGAGAAGGTGAAGGATCCGGCACGCCTCGGGGTTTTCCGGATCGAAGTGCGCGGTCCGGCTGAGGCTAATCCGGATGGATTGCGCCGCGCGGTTGAGAAGTGCCTCATTCACAATACGCTGATTCACCCGCCCAGGGTCGAGATCGTCATCGAGCAGGCGCAGCCGGCAGTCTGATAGACTCAGCGCACTCTCATGCGCTACGCATTTTTCTTTCTGGGCATCGCCGCATTCGCGGCTGAACGCGGCGATCAGGTTCGGCTATGGCCGGATGCTGCTGAGCAGGCGGAGGTCTTTTCGGGCGGCGACGCCCGGCTTCCGGCAAGATTCACGGTGGTTCACAATCCGTCAATTTATGTCTTCCTGCCGCCGCGCGAGAAAGCCAACGGCATGGCGATGGTGGTGGCGCCCGGTGGAGGCCACTCGCAACTCGTCATCGACAAGGAAGGCTGGGATGTCGCCGATTGGCTGAACAAGCAAGGCATCGCGGCATTCGTGTTGAAGTACCGCCTGGCTCGGGCCCAGGGGTCCACCTACACCGTCGAGCGCGACGCTCTCGCCGACGCCACTCGCGCGATGCGCATCGTCCGGCAACGCGCCGCTGAGTGGAACGTGGATTCCAGGCGCGTCGGCTTTATGGGCTTTTCGGCGGGAGGATATGTCGCAGCGCTCATCGGCACTCGTTTCGACCGCGGCAACGACTCCTCACCCGATCCCATCGAGCGGCAATCCTCCCGCCCCGATTTCACGGTGGTTGTTTATCCCGGCTATGCAGACGGCTCCATCACCGTGCCCAAGGACGCTCCGCCGGCATTCCTGGTTTGCGCCGACGACGATCGTTCCCACGTGGTCACGACGACCAAACTCTACCTGCAACTCGAGGAGCAGAAAGTCTCGGCCGAACTCCACGTCTACGCGGGCGGCGGTCACGGATTTGGATTGCGGGACGTGAAGAAGCCGGTAACGGGTTGGACCGAGCGCCTGAAAGAGTGGCTCGCCGACCGTAAGCTTTAGCGCGGGGCGGGGTTCATCGTCGCCCTGCGCCGGGATTGCATCAACGCCGCCGCGCGCCTTCTGACCAGGTCAACGATCTCCGGACGCGCCGTATCGGGTGAGCCCGAGTTGAAAGGCGGATTCGGCGTGTACTCGATGCCCAGTTGAATCGCTTCCGCTTCGTCACGCCCCCGGAGAAGTTCGACGAGTTTCAGGCCGAAATCAATACCGGCGGTTACGCCGCCGCCGGTCACGCGATTGCGGTCGATCAGGATGCGCTCTTTCACCACCGTTGCGCCGAGCAGTTCGAGATCCTCATAGAACAGCCAGTGCGTGGTCGCCCGATATCCGCGGAGCAGACCCGCGGCGCCCAGGATGAGAGCGCCTGTGCAGACCGAGGTTACAAACCGCGCCTGCTCTCCCTGCGCCGCGACGAAAGAAATCGTTTCCGAATCGCCCATCACCTCAACCTGCCCCGGACCGCCCGGGACGCAGATGACTTCCAATTGAGGACTGCCGGTGAAAGTCATTGTCGGCAGGATCGTTAATCCACGGTCCGAGCGGACCGGATCGAGTGTTTTTGAAATCAGGTGAACCTTCGCGTTCGATGCGCGCGACAGCACCTCGTAAGGGCCCGTCAGATCCAGTTGCGTCAGCCCGGGATAGAGAATCAGCCCAATGTCCGTCACAGCTCCGAATCTAGCACGCGCCCGGTGCTATCCTCGGCTTCATGAGGGCGGCGGCAATCCTGGGCTGCGGCATCGCGATTGGCGGCGCTCTGTGCGCGTTCCAAAAACCATTCCGGCAGTTCCCCGGCGTCGAGTACTTCGAGTTTGAAACCCCGGCCGACTCGAATGTCCCGGCCGAGTTCGCCTTCGCGCGCCTGATGTTCCCGCCCGGAGAAAACGACGGTTATCGGGGCCGCTTAAATGGTCCGTGGCAACAGGGGCTCTCGCTTTGGACCCAGGACTACCCGCGCGCCGACCGTCACTTTGCTCAGGCGATGCGCCGTCTCACACGCGTTTCCACTCGCAGCGTCGAACAGCCGATTAATCTCGACGAACCAGGCGAGGTCAACAACTGGCCCTGGCTTTACGCCGTGCAGGTGGGCGAGTGGGGCCTTACCGAGGGTCAGGCTCGCTCGCTCCGCGACTACTGCCTGCGCGGCGGCTTCTTTCTTGCCGACGACTTTCACGGCGACTTCGAGTGGCAGATGTTCGAGCGCCGCATCAAGATGGCTTTTCCGGACCGCGAAATCGTCGAGATCGCCGACGACGATCCCATCTTTCATGTGCTCTACGATTTTGTCGACCGCAACCAGGTGCCGGGACGCGCTCATCTCCGCCTCGGCTACAAGAACAACGGCATCGGCGCCCACTGGCGCGCAATCTACGATGACAAGGGCCGCATCATGGTTCTCATCTCGTTCAACTCCGATCTCGGCGACGCCTGGGAATACGCCGATGATCCGGCGTACCCCGAGCGCTTTGCCAGCATCGCCATCCGAATCGGAGTAAACTCGGTGCTTTATTCCATGACGCACTGAGGTGACCGCATGCAGGTGGCAGAACCAGTACGCACAACCAGCGCAGCCCCCGCCGCACTAGCGCCGCAGCGCAATATCGCGCTCGACGCTTACCGCGGTTTCGTCATGGTGCTGATGATGGCCGAGGTTCTTCACTTGTCGCAGGTATCGCGCGCCTACCCGGAGAACGGGTTTTGGCGGATCCTCGCCTGGAATCAGACTCACGTGGAGTGGGCGGGTTGCTCGCTTCACGACCTGATTCAGCCTTCGTTTTCATTTCTCGTCGGCGCGGCGCTGCCCTACTCGATTGCCGCGCGCCTCGCCAAGGGCGCAAGCTTCGGACGAATGTTCGCGCACGCTTTGTGGCGAAGTCTCTTGTTGGTGGCGCTCGGCGTATTCCTGCGCTCCACCCACCGACCGATGACGTACTTCACCTTCGAGGACACGCTTTCGCAAATCGGTCTCGGCTATCCCGTGTTATTCCTTCTCGGATTCAAACCAAGGCGATGGCAGTGGACCGCGCTCGGCATTCTGCTGTTCGGTTATTGGCTCGCGTGGGCGCTCTACCCCGTCCCCGGTCCCGGATTCGATTGGCAGAGCGTCGGTGTTTCCGCCACCTGGCAGCATTTCTACACCGGATTTGCCGCGCACTGGAACAAGAACGCGAACCTCGGCAACGCGTTCGATCAATGGTTCCTCAATCTGTTTCCGCGCACTTCGCCCTTCGTCTTCAACGGTGGCGGGTATCTCACGCTATCATTTATTCCCACGCTCGGGACGATGATCCTCGGGCTCATTGCCGGCGAGTGGGTGCGCCAGGGCGAGCGCTCGCGCCTGCTGTTTGCGGGCGTAGCGGGAATCGCCGCGGGCCTGGTGCTTCACTTCGCCGGAATCTGCCCGGTCGTCAAACGCATCTGGACGCCATCGTGGACGCTTGCCAGCGGCGGCGCCTGCTTCCTGCTTCTCGCACTGTTTCTATGGCTCGGCAACCGGCGGTGGCTTTTCCCGTTCGTGGTGGTTGGAGTGAACTCCATTGCCGCTTACCTGATTGCGCACCTGTTTGAAGAATTCATCCTGAGTTCGTTCAAGATTCACCTCGGCGCGGGCGCATTCCAGCTATTCGGACCCGGACTTGAACCGCTCTTTCGCGGATTCGCCGTCCTGCTGGTTTACTGGCTGATTCTTTATTGGATGTACCGCAGGAAGCTGTTTCTGCGCCTATAGGTTCTCGGTCCGCTCGCCAAACAGGTTCTCGGGGACCCGCCGTTCTATGCCAGGGCCGTCACTTGCCGGTGTTGGTTCATCACGACGCGCGGCAGGGAAGCACCCTGAGGAAGAAGAAGTGAGCGGCGTGTCAAGATCATCGATTGCCGCAGAGTGTAGCACGAACGATTTTTCGATTCAGGCCGGACGCCGCGGCGGAGCGCAACTCTGGCGCTCGATCAACTCGACCTCGAGCACACGATGCTCGGCAATCGGCGGCCCCTGCCTCTCCGCCATTGTGAGAAGCATCTCCACTGCAATGTGACCGGTCTCGTACTTCGGCTGGTGGACCGTCGTTAAGGGAGGATGGATCACTGTCGCCAGGTCGACATCGTCGAATCCGATGATTGAGATGTCGTCCGGCACCCGCAATCCCGCCTCGATGACCGCGCGCACCGCGCCGAACGCCACCACGTCATTTCCCGCGAATACCGCCGTTATGTTCGGATCCGCGGCGAGCGCGGCCTGCATCATCTCATAGCCGCCCGCGAAGGTATGATCGCCATGCAGGACCGTGGGCGCAACATCCTCGCGTCCGGTCATCGACCGCAGAAAGCCGCGCGCGCGCTCCCGCAGGTTTGAATCCTCGCGCGGACCGGTGAGATGCACAATCCGGCGATGCCCCAACTCCACCAATCGGCTGCCCGCCATGAATCCCCCGCCCGCGTTATCCGGCGTCACGGTGGAGAAATTCGATTCCGAACGGGGCCGGTTCAACAACACCACCGGAATGCCCGTGGAAGAAAGAAATTCCTGCTGCACCCGGTCAAGCGACCCGACCGAGTTCATCAGGATGCCGTCGACACGTTTTTCCTGGAGCGACTGTATGTAGTGAACCTGCTTTTGCGGGTCCAGATCGCTGTTGCACAGCACCAGATCGCAGTTGGCGCCGAACGCGGCATCTTCGGCGCCGCGGGCGATATCGGCGAAGAACGGGTTCCGGATGTCGCTGACAATCAGTGCCAGGGTGTGACTGCGCCCGGTCGCCAGTCCTTTCGCGATCCGGTTGGGCCGGTAGTCCAGTTGCGCCGCAATCGCCAGCACGCGCTCCCGCGTCTCTTTGTGGATCCCGTAAGAGCCGCTTAGGGAACGCGAGACCGTTGAGACGTCCACCCCGGACGCCTTCGCGATGTCCTTGAGTGTCACCCGATGCGCTTGCAACCCGCTCCCATTATAGCCGGATTCGGATATTCACCGCGAAATATCGATCAAACCCGCGCGCCCTTACCCGATTCGTGCGACTTCGAGGAGCCCGAACCGTGCTTGCGCCAGAGAAAACGCTCCTTGCACGCGCGGAAACTGGCGAAATTGCAGCGGCAAAACTCGCAACGGTACGGTGTGGCGCCGACTCTCAGCAGGAAGATCGTCCACGCCGGGGGATTGTAGTATTGCTCCGACCACGTGCTGAGCGTCGTCCGGTAGCACTTTGGACAACGGGCATAGCGCATCATGCTCGGCTTCCACAGCGATCCCCGGAAACGCGCATCACAGCGCTTGCATCTCAGGTTGTAGACGCCGATGAACTCGCGCACGCGGTCGCCGAAGGTGCGGCTTCGTGACGTTTTGCAGTCACGGCTTCCGCACTCGGGACACGCAACGTCGATCGGCATAGAATTTTATCGGTATCGGTCGCGAAAACCTTTCCCCGATGATACTACAACAGCGTAGCGGCCCCCGGTCAATGGCAAAATGGTCGTGTGGACTTTACTCTCCATCCGGTCGAGTTGAGAGTGCTCGGAGCGCTGCTCGAAAAAGACATCACGACGCCGGAGTACTACCCGCTCACCGTGAACGCGCTGGTGGCAGCCTGCAATCAGAAGTCGAATCGTGATCCGGTGGTGAGCTACGACGAAGACACCGTTCTTCGCGGGCTCGAATCGCTTCGCGCCCGCGGACTCTCGGCAACCGTCACCGGCGGACATAACCGCGTGCCCAAGCATGCCCACCGTTTTTCCGAACAGCTCAACCTCGGCCGCCGCGAGCTCGCGATTCTCTGTGAACTCATGCTGCGCGGTTCGCAGACCATCGGCGAACTCCGCAACCGCGGCTCGCGCATGTATGATTTTTCCGACCTCGATGAGGTCGAGTCTTGCCTGCGTTCCATGGCTGCCCGGCCCGAAGGCGCTCTCGTCGTTCAACTGCCTCATCAGCCCGGAACCAAGGAACCGCGTTGGGCGCATCTTCTGAGCGGGGAGCCCGCGGCGCCCGCCGCAACCCCTGCTCCACAAGCCGCAACGCCTGAGCCCGGCCGTTTGGAGATCCTCGAAAACCAGGTGGAGGAACTCCGGAACGAAGTTCGCGAACTACGCCGCCAGGTGGATGAATTCCGCCGCCAATTCGAATAAACATGACCCTACACCGCGACCCTGAAGATCTCGAACAGCGCCAGTGGGTGCGCACACGCCGCGTCGACGAGTGCGACACCCTCGATGAATTGTTCCGCCATGCCCTTCCGGCTTTTGGCGGCGCATACCTGCGCAGGATCTACACCATCCTCGACCGCGCCGTCGGCATGGGCTGCCCGCTCACGCTTTCCATCTCCGGCCCCATCACCGTCAGCGGACAACATCAGGCATGGCTGCTGCCGCTGCTTGAAACCGGTTGGGTGGCCTACCTGAGCACCACCGATGCCGTCTGTTACCACGACGGACATCGCAGCCTGGACGCTCACCGCCACGGCCCCGTTCACGAAGTTCCGATCTTCGGCGACGATCGCGCGCTGCGCGACGAAAAGACCATCCGCGTCACCGATATGGCCTTCGACGAGGACGTCCTGCTCGATCAGGACCGTTTTCTGACCGCCGTCCTCGCCCGCCCCGAGTTTCAGAAGAAAATGACCGGTACCGAGCTGCGTTACCGGCTCGGCGAATACTTCGGCGCCCAGGAAAAGCACAACGGCGTTCCCGCGGGCCTGCTGTCCACCTGCCACCGACTGGCGATTCCCGTCTTTGTCGGCGCGCCCGCTGACGGCAGCGTGTTCCTCAATTCAATGAAGCTCTGGGCCATGCGCCAGGCCGGACTCATTCCGGAATACGGCTTCGACCTCGATCTTCACGCTGAGGTCTTTGAAGCTTGCGCCTACCATCGATGGGGACTGTTTGATAATCCAGTGCACGCGCTCGGCACCTTCATTCTCGGCGGCGGCGTTCCCAAGAATTACAACCTTCAGCCCGAACCCGCGCTCGGACAGGTGCTCGGGTTGCCCGACGTACGCGGCTACCATTTCGACGTCCAGATTGTCACCGCGCCCGTCACCGACGGCTCGCTCTCATCGTGCCCGCCAGCCGAGGCCGTGACGTGGGGCAAGGTGGATAAGGACCTTTATCTCAAGACCACCGAGAGCATGCAGGCCGACTACTCGACCGTCGTGCCCTTCATCGTCAAAGCCCTGCTCGACAACCGCAAACGCTACGAACAACAGGCCGCCGCTACCGGCATCGATGCGCTGTCTGAAAAAGACCCGCGCGCCCGAGGCTACCTGCGCGACCGTCAAGGGTACCGCCTGTATGAGCGCCGCGACGCCCTCTGCAAGGCGCTCGGCGACGACGTCGCACGGAACCGCGAATGGCTGATGGAAACGCTCACCTATCCGCTCGCCGCGCGCTGACCGCGCTCACGCTCTTCGGCGTGGCCTTCGGCTATGTCGAAGCAGCGGTGGTGGTGTATCTGCGCTCCATCTACGATCCCCTTCGCGCGCGAGTTTATCCGGGGTATCCCGGCGAACTCTTTCCGCTGCTCCGCCCTGAGCACCTTCCCGACACGCGCCTTCTCGCGGTGGAACTCGGCCGCGAGTTCGCCACCCTGCTCATGCTGGCCGCCGTGGCCCTGGCGGTGAGCCGCAACCGCCGCACCTGGCTTGCGGCGTTCGGTTTCGCATTCGGCGTCTGGGACATCTTCTTCTACGTGTTCCTTAAGCTGACCATCCATTGGCCGGCTTCGCTGCTCACCTGGGATATCCTCTTTCTTCTTCCCGCGCCGTGGGCGGGACCTGTGCTCGCGCCGGTGCTCGTCTCGCTCGCCATGATCGCGGCCGGCGCCTTCGTGCTCGTGGCCGAAAGCCGGCAGCGCCCGATCGCGGCCGGCAAGCCGCACTGGATCGCAATTCTTACCGGCGCCCTCGTCATCGTTGCCAGTTTCCTGTGGGATTGGCGCAACACCACCGCGGGCCTTTGGCCGAATCCCTTCAACTGGACCGTTTTCTGCCTCGGTATGCTCATCGGAGCGGCGGGATTCGCGCACGCCGCTTTCCTGAAAAAGGCTACTCCGCCGGTTCATCTGCCATACTGAGAGCAGAAATGCTGGGTAGTGTGTTGTTTCTGCTGGCCACGCTTTTCTGTGGCGATTCGCTCGACCGGGTTTATAGCGGTGAGTTCGCCCCCAACCGCCCTCCTGATTCCGCCGCAATCAAAATCGTCGATTGGAATATTCACGAAGGCAAGCGGCTCGATCAACTCGTAGCCGCGCTGCGGCGCCAGAATGCGGACCTGATCCTTCTTCAGGAGGTCGACCAGAACGTCCGGCGCTCGGGCGGACGCGACATTCCCGCCGAAATCGCGCGCCGGCTTGGTCTGAATTATGTGTTCGCGCCCGCTTTCGAAGAACTCGGACAGGCCGCCTCGACGGACCGTCCCGGATTGCAGGGGCAGGTGACACTGGCGCGTTGGAAGCTGAATCGCACGCGCGTACTCAGGTTCGAACGCCAGACCGCCTTCTGGCAGCCGCAGCCGTGGATTCCGAACGTTCCCCTGCTCCAGCGCCGAACGGGCGGCCGCGTGGCTCTGGTCACTGAATTCGAGGTGGGTCGCCGGACAATTGTCGTCTATAACCTCCACCTCGAAAGCCGCGGCTTCGGCTACTCGCGGACGCTGCAACTCGAAGAGGCGCTGCGCGACGCCGGGCGCTATCCTCCCGCTACGCCGCTCGTTCTGGCCGGCGATTTCAACTCCGTCTACGGACCTGCGCGCCTTGTCGACCGGCTTCGCCAGGCCGGCTTTCGCAGTTGCCTGGGAGATCGCGCGGTGCGCACACATGTCGTCATCGGCGCGCTCGATTGGGTTTTCGTGCGCGGGTTGGAGTGCGGGCAGGCATCGGTGGTGCGTGGAACGGGCGCGTCCGATCACGACGCGCTGTCGGCCCGCTTAAGCTGGTTCGGTAACTGAAAAACATTTCTGCTACGGTATGTTTTATGAGCAAAGCCGCCCTTTTTGGACTGCTGGCCTTCGCCCTCGGCGCGGCGCCGCCGTTTGAGCCCGCCCACCGCCTCAGCGGAATCGGCGTGGCCCGCGCCGAACTTGACGACGAACTGCTCGCCAGGCGCACCGATCTGATGATCGACGCGCAGACTTTCGCCATCCTGCGCGACCCTCGCGCCACCGAAGCCGCTCAGCGCATTCTGGGCACGAAACTGCAGAAAATCTTCGCCGAGGCTGAAACCAAAAGCGGATTGCCCGCCTCGCTCATCGCCGCCGTCGCGTACCTGGAAAGCTGGGGCGACCCGAATGCCCAAAGCCCCACCGGCCCCAAGGGCATTATGCAGATGGTCCCGGGGACGGCGCGCAGCATGGGCCTCAAAATCGTGTACGAGACGCGCTACAAGGTGGTGAGCGAAAAGCGCACGTTCAAAGGCAAAAAAGGAAAACTGACAACCAAAGTCGTGAAGCGCCGCGCGCCTTATACCGTGCTCGTGCGCGACGAACGGCTCATCCCGGAATTGGCCATCCCCGCGGCAGCGGTTTACCTCAAACGCCTCGAAGGCAAGTTCGGCGGCATCGATTGGGCCATCTTCGCCTATCATTGCGGCGAGGGTTGCGTCGGCTCCATGCGCAACCTCGTCGAGCAGATGCACGATATCAAGCCGCCGTACACGGTGCCGAAAATGTTCTTCCAGTCGTCGCCGGTCTACAATCGCGAGGTCTATCAGGCGGTGCAGCGCGAAATGCAGCGCGACTGGTCGCCGACCTACTACTTCCGTATCCGGTGCGCGCAGAAACTTCTGAACCTCTACAAAGAGGATCCCGGCGAGTTCAAGCGGCTTGCAGCCGAGTATCGTTATGAGCCGAACCCGCAACAGCGTGCGCCCCACCGTCTCGCTGTCTGGCTGCGCGCCACCGACCTCATCTATCAGAGCCCGGAAGACATCACCCACGATGAACAGAATCTCGTCAGCGTGCCCGACTCGCCCGACCGTTTCGGCTTTCGCATCCGCCGCGATGACGAACTCGTCTTCCGCGCCACTCCCTCCGCCATCGGAACGCTGCTTTATGTTTCCTACGAAACGCGGCGGCTGTTCCAGGCCATGAAGCCGCGGGAAGCCTGGGTGCCGCTCGAAGTCACATCGCTCGTCCGCCCGGCGTCTTCCGGACGGTTGCCCGAAAGTGTGGCTCACGCCAGCGGCCAGGTGTTCGACCTCGACTACCGCAATCTGCCCCTCGCCGAGCGCGAGGCGCTCGACTTCGTGTTGGAGGACATGGGCTCGGAGGGCTACGTCGGATTCATTCAGGAAGCGCCCGGAAGCGGCACCCTCCACATCGGCTGCGCTCCGTCCATGCGCGATTTCTTCAACGCGGTTTACGAAGAGGCTCGCGGGTTGGTGCCCTCGAAAGGACTCCAGGAGCGCACCGAGCGCTAGAGCGGCTATACATCCAATTCCGTCAGAATCGCCGCGACCTCTTCCGCGCCGGGTGCGATTCGCCGGTGCGCCACATCCGAAGGCGGACGCTCGTCGAAGGCATTGCGCAGCGCGATCTTGGCAATCGCATAACGCTCGGCGGGGCGCAGGTCGCGGCCGTTTTGCTCCGACCATGGCAAAGTCGCCGCGTCGGAAACCCAAACGCCCACGCGATGCCAGGTCGAGCGGTCATAGCTGACGTCGAATACATACTCGATTTCGCCGGCGTGATCCCTCTGTCCGGCGAATTGATATTGATACACATATCCGCTCGCCGCCGAATACGATTTCACTCGCGGGCCTTTGGGGACCGCCGTCAACGGGGGCGGACTTTCTTTCTTCTTGAGCCAGCCAAACACAGCTATCCTGGAATTTACCATGCGCCCCGATTTGGAGCGCGGCCTCGAGTTATTCAACGGCCGCGAATACTACGCCTGCCACGATTGGCTGGAAGATGCCTGGATGTTTGAGGTCGCCCCGCGCCGGCGCTTTCTGCAGTCCATCATTCATTACGCGGTAGCCTGCTATCACCAGGAGCACGGCAACGCCATCGGCGCCATCCGCCAGTTGAAGAAAGGACTCGACAAACTCGGCGAGTACCGCCCGTCCTTTGAGGGCGTGAATACCGAACGCATGTACCGCGACGGCGAAGCGCTGTTGGCCCTCATTGAAGCGGGCTCGCACACCGAGGATTTCCCGAAAATCTATCTGGCCGCCTGAACAGCCGCTTCGGCTCGTAGCGCCCGCAGAATGCGCCCCGCCGTCTCTTTACCGCGCTCGCCCACTTCGCCCACCGGCCCCACACAACTCGGGCAGCCCGTCTCGCACGCACAACCTTCGAGCAGGCTCGCCGCTCCATCGAGCAGTTTCGAACGCAGCCGGAATAGCGGCTCGCTCTGCCCGATGCCGCCGTTGTAGTTGTCGTAGACAAACAGGTCCGGCTCGTAGCGCGTCAGTCCACCGGCGATATCCTCGGTCACCGCGACGCCGAGATCCCGAGGGTCGCACATCAGCAGCAGCGATCCATAAGCGAGCAGCGCGTTGCCGAGCGCCGTGATTCCGTTCTGAATCTCGGTCGGCGACAGGTCCGGGAACTGCGCCAGGAACTGAGCCGGAAAATGCAGCCAGAACGACGTGGTGTGCATTTCCTGTTCCGGTATCGAGAGGTGACCCGACCCCACGTTTTCCATCGTGTAGAACTTGATCTTCTTGAACCCGATCACCTGCGTGTTCAGCCGTACTTCGCCGTGCTTGGCCGCGGCCCCGTTCGCGAGCCCCGCCTCGTCGAACGCCTCGAGTTCCTTTACCTGCGTGTACTCGATGGCTTGCGTGTAGTAATCGCAATCCACCAGTCGCACGTACGCTTTTCGGCCGTCATAATCGAACCGCTCCACCTGGTACTGCCGCGCTTCGTGAAGGTAAATCGCTTTTTCGTGAAGCGTCACCAGCGCCATCGGGAACGAGACTTCGGCAATCACCTTATGGTCGAACGTCGTGTCGATCACGATGAAGTTGTCGCTCGTCACCGACCGCAGGCTCACCGCGTCAGCCGGATAAGTGTCCGAGGTCCAGTGCCACGCGCCCGCCGAGTTGTGCAGCAATCCCAATTCCTGCAGCAGCGCGCACATCTCGCCCGTATCGTGAGGGCCGAACTTTTCACCATCGCGAACCGGCAGCTCAAATGCCGCGCACTTGACGTGATCGATCATGATCTCCACGTTGTCCGGGTTGATCTGCGCATGCTCGGGTGAGCGCTCGAAGAAATACTCCGGATGCTCGACGATGAACTGATCGAGCGGCGCGGAAGAAGCCACCATTACGGCGACGGCGGTCGTTTGCCGCCTTCCCGCGCGTCCGGCTCGCTGCCAGGTGGAAGCGATGGTGCCCGGGTAACCCGCCAGCACCACCGCGTCCAACGACCCGATGTCGATGCCCAGTTCGAGCGCGTTGGTAGCAACCACCGCTTTCACGTCGCCTTCCCTGAGTTTGCGCTCCACCTCACGGCGCTCGCGCGGAAGGTAGCCGCCCCGGTACCCGCGCACCGCTTCAGCGCCCGCTGGAAGCTTGTCCCCGGCATCGCGCAGATACTTGACCAGAATCTCAGCCGCCAGCCGGTTGTTGGTAAACACGAGCGTCTGCAGCCCGCGGTCGAGAAACTCCGTCGCGATGCGCCGTGTCTCGCCCAGGTACCCGCGCCGGATTCCAAGCTGCCGGTTCACCACCGGCGGATTGTAGAACACGAAATATTTTTCGCCCGCCGGCGCGCCGTTGGTGTCCACGAGTTCGAACGGCGATTCGGTGATCTTTTCAGCCAGTTCCTTCGGGTTCGCGATCGTTGCCGACGAGCAGATGAACTGCGGGGACGACCCATAAAAAGCGCAGATGCGCCGCAACCGGCGGATCAGGTTCGCCAGATGACTGCCGTACACGCCCCGGTAATAGTGCAGTTCGTCGATCACGAAATACCGCAGGTTTTCAAATGCCTTGGCCCACTTCGTGTGATGGGGCAGGATGCCGCTGTGCAGCATGTCCGGATTGGTGAGAATCACGTTGGCGCGTTCACGAATGGCTTTGCGCGCATCCTGCGGCGTGTCGCCGTCGTAAGTAAAGGCGCGAATGTCCGACCCAAGCGCATCCACCGCCGCTTGAAATTCGTGCAGCTGATCTTCGGCCAGCGCCTTGGTCGGAAACAGGTACATCGCCCGCGCACCCGGCTCCGCCAATAGCCGGTTCAGCACCGGCAGGTTATAGCACAACGTCTTTCCGCTGGCAGTCGGAGTCACCACCACGACGTTGCGGCCGTCGGCTACATGCGCAAAAGCTTCACTCTGGTGCGTGTAGAGTTGCTCAATGCCGCGTTTGGCCAACACCTGCTTCAGCGCCGGATTCAGCGCTTCCGGCATTCCGGCATATTGCCCGTCACGGGCGGCTTGCCGCCGTATGGCGCGCACCGGCGAATCCGGATTCGCCATCCACTGTTCGAACTGCGCCACCGCGCCGTCGAGACCGTTGCGCCGCGCCAGCCATTTTTGCTCCGTTGCGTCTGGAAAGCCGAGAGACAAATTCATTTCTTCGCCTTTTCTTTGCTACGGTACCACGATTCGGAGCCGAAAACATGTTCTGGCTGGTTTGTTCCACCTCTGCGGCTTTGACCACGAACCGTTGGGGAGCGTGGCCGAAATACCCGAACGGATAACACGTAACCAGCGTGATCTCAGGCCTTGTACTAGAGGCCAGCACCGATACATCGTTCGGCGCCACCACCTGCGTCGACGCAACCGCATACTCGTGCCGCCCGCGAGCGGTTTCAAACTCAATGCGATCGCCCTTGCGAATCTCCCGCAGCGGCCGGAAAATAGTGTCCCGGTGCGCGGCGATCCCGAGGTTTCCGCTTTGCCCCGGAAGCGCAGTGCCCTCAATCCGGCCCGCCGCGATCAGCAGCGTCCGGCCGCTCGTGCCTTCCCGCACCGGCGTTTCCAACTTGAGGCGGGGAATCCGGAGTTGCCCGATCAGCGCGCCCTCGGGGGGTTTGGCATCCGGACCGGCAGCCGGCCCGACTTCATTCCGGTCCAGAAACTCCCAGACCTTCGGCGCAGCCACCGACCCCAACCAGATCGCGACTCCCAAAATGCCCGCAAACAGAAGTAAGTACTCCAAGCCTCGCCGCATCTTATCCCGCCTCCGGCAGGTACCGGTATCTCGGCCGTGTCCGCACCCGTAGTTTTCCGCCACCCGCTTTGGTGATCGCCACCTTCACGGTCCGCATTTCCGTGGTTTTCGCTCGGGGAGGAACGTAGCCGATCGTGTAGCGCGACCGCACTTCATCGGCGATCCGCACGCAGAGCGGCGTGAGTCCGGCAGTGCTCCTTGGAAAGTAAGCATCGCCGCCACTCGCTTCCACCAACCTCCGAAGGAAAGCGATATCGCGGTCGCGGGTGTCCTCGTCATAGATTCCGATCCCGTAGATCGTCGCGGTTCCTGCCTGAACGCGCGCGACTGTTTCTTCCCGCGTCCCACGGCTCGCGTTGTCGCCGCCATCGCTGATGATCACCAGGCTTTTCTTTTCCAACTCGCCGCGCTTGAGGTGATCGAGCGCCGCCAGCACCGCGTCGTTTAGCGCCGTTTTGCCGCGCGGAACGCCGCGTTCCACCGCCTTGCGCAGCACCGCGCGGTCCCGCGAGAACCCGATGCCGGCCGGTAATCCAAACTCCACAGCGTCGTTGAAATGAACGATGAACACATCATCACTGGAGTTGCTGTTCGCAATCAGCGCCTCAGCCGCCGCCTGCACCTCGATCCGCTTCGGAGCCATGCTGCCGCTTTCATCGATCAGAATTCCAAGCGTGGCAGGGTGGTCAAGAGCGTCGAACGCGGTTATAGCCTGCGTTTTGCCATTTTCGACCAGGCGAAAATCTTCGCGTTTTAAACCCGCAACCGGATGGCCCAGGTGGTCTCTCACGCTCACGTCCAGCAGCACGAGCGATGTGCCGCTTCGAAGAACGTAGTCCTGTGCCGCAACGCTAAAAAAGGAACCGGCGCCCGCCCCCAGAATGACCTGGATTGCATCGCGCCGGTTCATCTCTAAGCCTCGTTTTCTGCTACTGCCGGGTCGCTCGGACGCGCAGCAGGCCATAGCCCGCCAGCGACAGCAATCCGCTCAATCCAACCAGCGGGAATGCCGTACCGGTTTGCGGCAGCGTGCCGCTGCTCGACCCCGTGCTGGTAGTCGACCCTCCGGCTCCGCTCTGATCAGCACGTGTCCCGGCGGTGCTCTGGTCCGTCGTTACGGGAGCGCGCCGGTCGGCGTCGTTGTTGGTGTCGCGCGTGGCGTTGTTGTCCCGCGTGGTTCCGCTCTGCTGACTGCCGGCATCGGTCGACGTCGGTTGCGGTACCGGGTTTTGTGGCTCGGCGGCTTCACTTGCCGATTGCGTTCCGGCCAGCGCGGCTGTCGAGGTGTCGCTCGCCGGCGGTTGCTCGTTGGCGGACGCGCGATCCGGCATCGCCACCGGCGCATTGTTCAGAGCCACTTGCCGCAGGTGAGTGGGATAGCGGAATTCCTGACCATAGTTGTCTCCAGGGTAGAACCAGGCCTGCATGGCGGGCGCGGTGCCATCCGGAGTTTCGTAGAAGGTAAACCGGGAATTGCCCGTCGGACGCAGGCGGTAGTTCGGGACGGCCAGCACCGTGTTGATCAGCCGGTTCTGGTCGCTATTGAAAATCTGCACAATGTGGCGGTTCGAGTCCGAGTCGAGCAGCCGCAAGACGTACGTTCCCCGATCGAGGTATGTGTCCTCAATCTGAATGGGCCGGTTCACGGTCAAAATGGTCCGCTTGTTCCAGACGTCGGCGCGGGCCGTCATTGAAGTCAGCCCTGCCGCCACGAGCAAGCCCGCCGTGAGAGAAAACCCAGATCGCAATTGTTTCATCGTTTCGCACTCCTTTCGGGAAATCGCCTGAATGTTCATCAGGCAAATCCCTTCCGGGTACTGAATATGCAGGCGCTATGCCAAACCGAAAGCGTTTACCTACAGCGGTTTGGAATTGAAGGAACCGACCGGCGGGAAGGATTTACGTTTGTCTCAGGATGCGGGGTCCGGGATTTTTGCCGGGTTTACGAGCGTTTTTTCGGGATGCTGAGGCTGGCCCACTCGCGACCGGCAAAATGCTTGGCGAGCAACACGATCTGTCCCACGTGCATGGCGTAGTGGGTCACCTGCCGGTTGATTGCCTGCATGACGGTGTGCGCCTCGCCGCGAATGGTCACCACACGCTCGAGATCCGCTTCAGTCAGCGGTTCGACAGCGCGGAACACATGCTGCCAGCCTTGTTCCCACACCTCAAGCAATTCAGCGCGGGTAGCGGGCGGCGCTTCGAATTCACCGTCCCGATTGCGATCCGGCTTTTCGCCGTCGGTGGTCAGGAAATCCGTCCAGCGCGAGCGCATGTTGCCCGCCATGTGCTTCACGATGGTGGCGATGGAGTTGCTTTCCGGATCGATGGCGGCTGTCAGTTGCTCGTCGCGCTCAAGCTGCGCAATGGCGCGCTCGCCAAGTTGTTTGTACTGCCGGAAGGAGTAAAGGGCGTCCGCCAGATAACCCGGCATCAATCACCCGCGGATTGTATCTGCACCAGGTCCGGCTTTTGCTCGGCAGGCTCCGGACCTTTCAGCGTCTGAGGACCCCGCCAGAAGTCGAAGTAAGAAACGTAGTGCACGCACGAGACCGTGCAGAACGGCGCGCAAGCCTTTTCGGTGATGTACTCGCGCCGGATATCGTCCACCGTGTACTCGGCTAGCGGTTTGCCCGGATATCCGCGTTGCTGCGAGCAGTAATGCACCAGCCCGTCCTCGCAAATGTACAAGTACCGGGCGCCGGCGCGGCATCGCCACTCGCGCGGACGTCCCTCGGCGATGGCGTCCTGGAAAAAGTGGTTGTACCGCGTGAAGTGGCTTTTCTCCATCGCGCGCATCTGCTGATAAATTCGCTGCTCGCGCTCGCCGAGCGGACGCAACTGCCCGTCGCCGTCGTGAATGATCCCGACCGTCGATGAGAAGCCGAGTTCGATTGCGCGGTGCCCGATCACCAAAGCGTCTTCCGGATGCTTGATGCCGCCGCCGACCACCGAATTGATGTTCACGTGGAAGCTGGCATGTTCGGCCAGGATCTGCAGTTTCTTGTCGAGAACCTTCAGGCTCTTCTTCGACACTTCGTCGGGCATGACGTTGTCGATCGAGATCTGCATATGATCGAGCCCGGCGTCGTTCAGCCGCTTGACACGGTCCGCCGTCAGCAGGTAGCCGTTGGTGATCATGCAGGCCAGCACGCCGCGCGCCCGCATGGCGGCGATGATGTCKTCGAGGTTGGGATGGAGCAGCGGTTCGCCGCCTGAGAGCGTCACGATTCCAGTCCCCAGGTCAGCCAGTTTGTTGATCCGGCTCACCATAACAGCCGTATCGACGGGCTTTGAGACGTCGTCGTATTCGTTGCAGTAGGTGCAGGACAGATTGCAGCGGCGAATCGGGATGATGTGCGCCATGATGGGGTGGTCTTTGTCCAGAGCCCCATGGGCAATTAGCCGTAACTCTCTCATACGGCGAGAGATTGCTTTGAGTTTGCGTCCTATTGTCGCGGCGCGCCCAGCCATTCTTGTCTTCTAGATATTAGAGCACAATAAATGGCTTTGGATGCATGAAGATGCGGCCTGTGGCGAGAAATCGGGGCCGAACGGCGTATAACAACGGTGACCGGCGCGGCTCAGGCACCGGCCGCCTCGCCGCGCTCCGCCCGGCGCCGGTTCCAGATCCAGTACACCGGAACCCCCGCCAGGATCAAACCGAGCGCCGTCAGCGAGGGCCCCGGCGACTCCACAGCCGTGTTCACGACAAACCAGGCAGCGATCAGGACGAACAGCGCCGGCGTGACCGGATAGCCCCACATCCGGTACGGTCGCGGCAGTTCCGGACGCTTCCATCGCAGCACCATCACGCCTGCCACCGTCAGCCCGTAGAAGATCCAGATGGCGAACATCGCGAAGCCGATGAGCAGCTCAAACGACCCGGTCAAAATCAGAATCGACGACCACAGAAACTGCATGACAATCGAAAACCCCGGCGTTTGGTAGCGTGGGTGGATTTCGCCGAAGCGCTCAAAGAACAGCCCGTCGCGAGCCTGCGCGAAGTAGACGCGGGGCTGCGTCAGCAACCACCCGTTCACCGAGCCGACGATGGAGATCAGGATCACCAGCGCTAACAGAGATCCGCCCGCCGCGCCCATCGTGCGCTCGGCAAGCGCCGCGCCGATCCGGTCGTTCCCGCTCATGCCCGCCACGCCGAACACTCTCAGGTAGGCGAAGTTCGCCGTCACGTAAATCAGAATGCAGAGCGCCACCCCAATCGCCAGGGCCCGGTGCACGTTGCGCTGCGGATCGCGGATCTCGCCCGCCACATGGCCCACCGTCGCCCAACCGTCGTAGCTCATGAGTGTCGCGATCAACCCGGCGCCGAACGCGCTGATCGTGAGCGGGACCCCGGCGCCGGCAACCCCGGCCGGGCGCGCGAAAAACGCACTCCCGACAAGCACCGCAATACCGGCAACCTTGGCCAGCGTGAAGGTCTTCTGAACGCCCGCGCCCAACCGCACGCCGCGATAGTTGGCCGCCGCGACAAGTCCGATGAGCGCGATCCCGATCGCTCGCCCCGCCCCCGTTCCCACCGGAACGAAGTAGCGAAGATAGATCGCGAAGCTCACACCCAGCCACGCAATGGCCGCGCTCTGGCTCGTCAGGAACGACGTCCAGCCGCATAAAAAACCCGCCATCGGACCGTACGCCTCGCGGAGAAACACGTACTGCCCGCCGGTTTCGGGCATCATCGCGCCGAGTTCGGCAAAGGCCAGCGCGCCCAGGAAAGAGAGCACGCCGCCTGCAATCCACACCGTGTAAACGCCGGTGGCCGAACCTACGCTGTGCGCCACCAGTCCCGGCACGAGGAAGATTCCGCCGCCGACGATGATTCCGACCGCAATCGATACCGCGTCAACCAGTCCCAGCGTCCGCGGGAGTCTTCCCGTGTTCACTTCTTCTCGCTGTAGGCGATGTTGGCCGCCGTTCCCTCTCCCGAGGGCGCAATCGTCACCACCACCGTGCGCTTGCCGTCGGCGGTGTGCGCTGCCACCAGGTTCACGCCCACGCCTGTAGTGGTGGTAGAGTAGCCGGATTTCTTCAATTCGTCCTGGTAATACTTCGTGACCTGATCCTGGCTGTCCTTGGTTGTGAACATGAAGTGGCCGGCGTCTTCTTTGTCGCCGCTCGAAGTGAAATTGCCCTGCGGCGATGACCCCGGATAGACCGGCACCCATGCCGGCATCTTCGCCGACCCCGCACCGATGTTCACCTTGCCCTCCGGACTCGTCAGTTCCACCGTTCCATCGGCGGCCTTGGCGTTGATGACCACGTCGCCCTTTCCATCTTCGTGGACGGCGATGCGCCCGTTCTTCACATCGTCGAAGTTCAGCGTTACCACCTTGCCGGTCTTCTTGTCCTTCAGTGTGATCTTGCCCGAGCTGTCGTCGGTGGAAATTACCTCCACGTCGGGGTTCATACGCGCCACCATGCGGGCAACGCCGCCGGGGCTCGAAGCCACTTGCTTCACTTTGCTCACGAACAAATAGCCGCCCACGGCCACGGCCGTGACGCACAGAAACACCAGGCCCACAACGGCGACCAGGATCCAGATCAGGGGGCTGACTTTTTTGGCCGGCGGGAGCGGCTGCTGCGGAGGCATTTGAGGTTGCATCGTCCGAAGAAACTCCTTCGGTCAAGGATACAATGGAACTCTCATGTCCTCACCTCGCCAGTGGACCGGTGTCTTCGGATTTCCGGTGACACCGTTCCGCAAAGATCTTTCACTCGACCTCGATGCTCTCGCCCGCAACGTCGACGAAATGGCCCGCTATCCGTTTTGCGCCCTCGTCGCCGCCGGAGGCACGGGCGAACTCTACTCGCTTTCGCCCCAGGAAGTGGAACAGGTAATCGAGGTCACCGTCGAGAACGCGCACGGTAAACCCGTCGTCGCCGGCACCGGCTACAACACCGTCATCGGCTGCGATCTCGCCCGCCGCGCCGAGCGCGCCGGGGCCGCCTGCATGCTCGTTCTCCCGCCCTATTATGCCGGAGCGCCCGAGCAGGGTCTGGTTGAGTACTACCGCACTATCGGCGCCGCCACTGCCCTGCCCCTGATGATCTACAGCCGCGAGTGGGCCGTATTCTCGCCGCAGCAGATCGCCCATTTAGCCGACCTCGTCCCCACGCTCGAAGCCTGGAAGGACGGACAGGGCGACGCTCGCAAGTACCAGCGCATCATGCAGTACAACGGCGACCGTCTCGCCTGGTTCGGCGGCATCGGCGACGATTGCGTCCCGCCCTACTTCGCCATCGGCGTTCAGGGCTACACCTCGAGCATCTCGAACATCGCGCCCAAGCTTTCGCTTGAACTCGCCGACGCCGGAATGGCCCGCGACTTCGAACGCCTGGACGATCTCATGAAACGCTACGTTCACCCGCTCTACGCCATCCGCGACCGCGCGCGGGGCTACGAGGTATCGGTGATGAAGGTGGCCATGGAGCTGCTCGGCATGCCCGCCGGTCCGGTGCGTCCTCCGCTTCAGAACTGCCGGCCTCAGGACGTCGCCGACATTCGCGCGCTGCTCGACACCTACGCCGAGTGGATCGATCTCAGCGTGCGCCGCGCCTGATCCCATGGGCCGCGAAGTTCTCTTTCTCCCCGCTCCGCCCGCCGATTTCCGGATTCCCTATGGACCCGGCGAACACCACTTCGGCGACTTGCGCCTTCCCGAGCGCGACGGCCCACATCCGGTTGTCATCGTAATTCACGGCGGCTTCTGGCGCGCCGCGTTTGATCTCGTCTACGCCGGCAACATGGCTGCCGCTCTCACCCGCGCCGGAGTCGCCACCTGGAACATCGAGTACCGCCGAATCGGACAGCCCGGCGGCGGCTATCCCGGAACCTGCGAGGACGTGGCCGCGGCAGCCGCGCATCTCGAAAAGATGGCTGGGGTGCATCAGCTGGATTTGCGGCGGGTGGCGGTTGCCGGACACTCCGCCGGAGGGCACCTCGCGCTGTGGCTCGCCGCGGCCAAGCGCGGTCCCAAACTCCGCCGCGCCGTGGCCCTCGCCGGTGTGGCCGACCTGCGCCGCGCCTGGGAACTCGGGCTCAGCAATACCGTGGTTGAGGAGTTCATCGGCGGTCCGCCGGCCGGGTTCGCCGAACGCTACCGCGCCGCTTCGCCCATCGAACGCCTTCCAACCGCGATCCCCACCAGGCTCGTGCACGGCGAGAGCGACGAAATCGTTCCCATCGAGATCGCCGAGCGCTATGAAAAGGCCGCCCGGGCCGCCGGAGACGACTGCCGCCTGGTTCGCGTGCCGGGCGACCACTTCGATGTCGTCGACCCCCGCGCCAAGGTGTGGAAAATCGTGGCCGATACGATATTGGAAGGCTTGTTAGGATAATAGCTTGATCAAGCTGCAGGTACTCGCATCGAGTAGTTCGGGCAACTGCACGTTTCTGGGAACAGAACGGACGCGCATCCTCGTCGACGCGGGATTGAGCCGCAAAGAAACCTTCGAACGCCTTTCGGCGGCCGGCGAAGATCCCGAAAAACTCAGCGCCATCGTCGTCACCCACGAGCACGCCGACCACATCTCCGGACTCATTTCGATTGCCCGCAAGCTGCGCATCCCCATCTACCTTTCGCGGCTCACCGCGCCCACCATCGCCTGGGGCGATTTCACTCCCGCGATCGAGCATTTTCAAGCCGGATCGACTTTTCAGATCGGCGATATCGAGGTCAGCAGTTTCACGATTCCTCACGACGCGGCCGACCCGGTGGCCTTCACGTTCCGCGCCGAAGGCGTCAAAATCGGCATCGTCACCGACCTCGGCTACCTGCCCGACTCGATCAAGTTCCACCTGCGCGGCGCCGACTGGCTGATGATCGAATCCAACCACGATCTCGAAATGCTGAAGGTCGGCCCCTACCCCTGGAGCGTCAAGCAGCGCGTCATGGGGCGCAAGGGTCACCTTTCAAACGAGGTCACCTGCCAGTTTGTCCGGCGCGAACTCGATTCCTCCGTGAACACGCTGATCCTCGGGCACCTCAGCGAAAACAACAATCATCCCGAGATTGTCCGTCTCATGGCCGACCAGGCGCTCGCCGGACGTCGGTTGTTTACCCGCCTGGCGGTGATCGAGCCTCGCAAACCTTCGGAGATGTTCGTCTACTAAATCAAATGATCCAACGCTACACCCGTCCGGAAATGGGCGCCATTTGGAGCGAAGACAGCAAGTACCAGTGCTGGCTGGAAGTGGAACTCGCGGCGAGCGAAGCGCTGTCTGAAACCGGAGAAGTTCCGGCCGAGGCCGCCGCACTGTTGCGCACGCATGCGCGCGTCAACGCCGCCCGCATCGCCGAAATTGAAAACGAAGTACGCCACGATGTCATCGCCTTCACGACCTGCGTGGCCGAGAGCATGGCCGCCGCGGGCGCCGCCGGCGCTTCCCGTTGGCTGCACTACGGCATGACCTCGAATGACGTGGTGGACACCGCGCAGGCGCTGCAGTTGAAAAAAGCGTCCGCGCTGATCGAGGCCGCGCTCGAGAAGCTGCTCGGAGCGCTCAAGCGCCGCGCTTTCGAGTTCAAGGACACGGTCGAGATCGGCCGCACCCACGGCATCCACGCCGAGCCCATCACCTTCGGTCTCAAATTCGCGCTCTGGTTTGACGAAGCCCGCCGCGACCTCGAACGCTTTCGCGCGGCCGCCGAAGACATGCGGGTGGGGAAGATCTCGGGCGCGGTGGGGACCTTCGGCCATATCGGTCCGCTGGCTGAAGAACGCATTTGCGCGCGCCTCGGTCTCAGACCTGCCCCCATCGCCAGCCAGGTCATCTCGCGCGACCGCCACGCTCACTATGTCGCCGTCCTCGCCCTCATCGCCGCCCTTTGCGAGAAGATTGCGCTCGAAGTGCGGCACCTGCAGCGCACCGAAGTCCGGGAGGCGGAAGAGCCTTTCGGCGCCGGACAGAAGGGCAGTTCGGCCATGCCGCACAAGCGGAACCCGGTCACCAGCGAGCAGATTTGCGGCTTGGCTCGGGTGGTGAGGTCGAATGCGCAGGCGGCTTTTGAGAATATTGCGCTCTGGCATGAGCGGGATATTTCGCATTCTTCGGTCGAACGGGTCATCCTGCCGGACTCGACGATCCTGATCGATTATCTGCTCGCCAAGACGTTCTGGCTCGTCGATGGAATGCGGGTACTACCCGAGAACATGGTCCGTAACATTAACTCCACTCAGGGGTTGGTGTTTTCCGGGCAACTATTGCTGGACTTGGCCGCGGCCGGACTCTCGCGTGAGGAAGCTTACAAACTCGTTCAGACCCACGCCATGGAAGCGTGGCGGACGGGCGGCGACTTCCGCGCAGCAATTGAATCAGATCCCGCTGTAAATCAAAAGCTTACATCAGAACAACTGAAGTCTGCGTTCCAGATGGACCGTCAACTCGGCCACGTTTCCACGATTTTCGAGCGGGTCTTCGGTACTAGTACAAAATCGTAGGTTCAAAACCGGAGGTCTTCGGTTAAACTACTCTTGGGCGGGCGGCGAGTCTAGGAAGCTTCTCCCCAAGTGGATCGAATGGATCGTAACCATCATAGTACTTCGTTTGAGTTCGCGCGTGTCCTCCTCGTTGATGACGACCCGACTTCGCGGCTCACGCTGAAGACGGTCCTCGAAGCGGGCGGATATCACGTGGATGCGGCAGCCTCAGCCGCGGAAGCTGTCGGCAAACTGGACGAGAGTGAATACGAACTCGTGCTGAGCGACTTACAAATGGAGTCGCCCGAAGCGGGGCTGAAAGTCCTGGCTCACGCCCGGATGAAGACTTACAAGCCCGCGACCGCCATTGTCACCACCTACCGGGACCGCAAGGCGCCCGAAAGCGGGAACGGCACCGTCCTGATCGAGAGCGAGGACGTTCCCGAACTGCTTAGCAAGGTAGCCGACATGATCGGCGACCGCGCCCAGCGCAAGCTGGTCCGCGAAATGCGCTTAGCCGGCACCGCTCTGTAGGCGCCGCAATCGAATCAGTTTGGATCTTGCAGAAGGGCTGCGCGTCGACGAGCGGCAGGAGCGTGCCCGCTTCACTCTCCAGGCGCGCCCGTCTACTCGGTTTTGATTTTGCAGCAGGGCTGATTCGTGATCAGCGTGATGGGCGAGGTCGAGTGATCCATCTGGAAGTAATTGGCGTCATCCAGGTTCTTGTAAACGGCGCCCGCGACACCCGAAGCCGCTGAGCCGCTCACGCCAAACCCGCCGGTCAACAAAACCACCACCACCACTCTGTTCTTCCCGACATCGTTGTACGAGCCGAACCAGCCAAGATGAACCGGCGATTTGGAATCCGTGCATGTACCCGTCTTGCCGAGCATCGGCTGGTTGCTGACCCAGGAAGCGCGCCGCGCTGTGCCGAACTCCACCGCTCCGCTCATGCCCGGACGAATGTCGGGCAACCAGCGCGCGATATCGAGCCGCCGCTTCACGCGCGGGGTGAAGTTGTCGATGTCCTTCTGGCTGAGAGGATATTGCAGGTAATGCAGGGTGCCGCCGTTGGCGATCGCGCTCATCAGAGCCGTCAACTCGAGCGGCGTCAGGCTGATGCCGGAGCCGAAGCTGGTCATCATGCCGAGTCCTTCGCTCGGGATGGACGCCGGCAATACGCCGGGCTGCTCGCCGGGGATGTCGAGCCCGGCTTTTTCGCCCAGCCCGAACAGCCGCGCGTAATAGCTGACCCGCTCAAAGCCGAGGCTTTCGCCCAGCCGCGCAAAATATGGATTGTTCGAGTGCGCGAGCGCGTCGGTAAGCGTCAGGCCCCAACCGGAGGAAACCCGGTACGAATTGCTGCGCCCGATCACGCCTTCGCTCAGTCCGGCGAGCGCGGCCACGATCTTGATCGTCGAGCAGGGCTGAAAACCGCTGCGCAGCGCGAGCTTCTGGTTCACGATGGTGAGGATTCGGCCGGTGGCCGGATCGGCTACCACCACCGAACCGTTCAGCGCGCCCAACGCATTAAACGCCGCCCGGCGCACCACCAGGTCCTCGCCGTCGATAAAGTCGCCGGCCGAGGAGTCCGCGTAGGTCGGTTCGGTCCAGGGGTTGTAATAACGATAGCGGCGAGTCACCGCGTGCGTCACACGGGCTCGCGAGGTTGCCGCAACCAGGCGAGTCGAGTTGCGCGAGACCGCCGTTGTTCGCTTGGAAGCGGCCGCTGCGGGCTTGCTCGCGACGCGTTTCTTCACCGGCGTCACCGCCCGGATGGTGGGCGTGAGACAGAAGGCCGCTACGAGGCACAGGATCCTGGGGGAGATGGATCGCAAAGACATAGTTAAATCAAAAACTACCCAATCTGTTTTATGCTAACTCAAAACGCGGTCCGTCAAGGAACTGATCGGCTTGAACCCAGCGAAACTTGATTGTATCCTGTTCACCTTCTTTTCGCTCAGGCCGCCGTCCACCCGCCGTCAATTGCGATGATCGAACCCTGCACGAAGCCCGCGGCGTCCGATGCCAGATACAACGCCAGGTCCGCGATCTCCTGTGGTTGTCCGAGCCGCCCAATCGGCTGCCGCTGATTCAACTCGCCCCGGACCTTATCCTTCTCATGCTTGTGATACTTCTCGAGGTAGGCCTCGACAAATGGTGTATCAACCGTTCCGGGACAGATGCAGTTAACCCGGAACTGCGTGGGATAGTCGACTGCCAGTTGCCGGGTCATCGACACCACCGCGCCTTTGGTAGCACAGTAGGCGAAACGCTTCTTCACCCCGATCAATCCGGCTACCGAACCTATGTTCACCATTGCCCCGCGCGAGGCGGCCAGCAGCGGAACAGCGGCGCGCGAGACCAGGAACATACCCGTAACATTGACGCGCATCAGGCGGTCAAAGTCACTCAAATTTGTCTCTTCGATTCCACCGACCAGCCCGATGCCGGCGTTATTCACCAACACATCCAGCTTCCCGATCCCGGCAAACGCCTCGCTCACCGCCTTCTCGTCGGTAATATCGCAGGCGATCGATCGCGATCCGGCCAGTTCGGAAGAAAGCCGGGCAGCGCGTTCCGAATCGACGTCCAGGATCACCACCGAGGCGCCCGCCGAAGTGAAGGTCCGCGAGACAGCCTCGCCTATCCCGCTTGCGCCGCCGGTGACCAGCGCAATCTTTCCATCCAAACGAAAGCTCATAGATGGAACGAGCTTATCAGGTCACCTCACGCCATCGCGTGAGGAATGGACCTGACGCCTGCGCCGGCGAAGGAATGCCCGTTACGGAGTCGCGTTCGGGTTCGGGTTCACCACCGGAATCAACACGATGTTGCTCGTGTAGATGTCCTGGGCAATGGTCATCTGCGTCTGCGGATTGGTGGGCAGATCGGAGTTCAATTCGAGCTGCACTTCGTAGATTCCGATTCTGCCTGGCATGGCGCCCGCGCGAATCACGTTCGCCGTACGCCCTCCGACCAGAGACGAAACAAACTGAACCGGCGTGTTGAGTACCGGCCCCGTATACGCCGAGCCGGTGTGCAAACCGTTGCGCTCATCATCGCCGGGACCCACAATGCCGAGTCCGGTTGCGTAGATGGTGATCACTTCTCCGGCCTGCGCCGGATCGTCCGCCGTAATCGGCGAACCCGCCACGCTCGCGCAGCACAGTGCCGCCTTAGAGGCGGTGAGAATCACCGTCGCGCCGCTTGGAGCGGACGCGGCGATCGGAATTCCGTTCCCGGCAGGGCCGGAGATTTTGGCCTTGAGCACGACGCGCGTGAATGCGCCTCCGGGGGTTGCCGTCACCTTTTCGTCGCCGTTGGCATTGATCAGGCTGATCAGGTTGTCGCGAACCGAAGCCAGGGTATCGCCGGACTGCACCGTATAGGTGTAGGCGCGATCTTCGATGGTGATGGTGGCCTTGTCGTTCGCGGTGATCGAGCCGTCAATCTGCACGCTCGCCATCGCCTGACTCGAAGAGTGCAGCGCGATGGAAGTACGGGGTTCGTCGCCGGCCAATGCAAAAATTCCAGGGTTGGCCTGCGAGGTCGGAATCGGCACCGGCACGGCGGTCGTCACTTTCCGGATGCTGCCGTCGGGGTTCTTCGATAACACCCACACCGAGGCGCTCGTCGAATCGAGCACTTCGTAGGGAATCTGCGAGTTGACCTGTCCGGGAGCAACGCTGATCACCGGAGCGCGATTTCCGTCGACGTATACCTGCACACCGCCGAGTTCGAAGGGATAGCTATCCGTGTTGGTGGGCGCGGACAAGGTGACCGGGCTCAGATCGTTGCCGAAGATCGAAATCAGCGTGCCGGGCGCGATCTTCTGCGCGGTTTGAACGGTCGCATTGCTCTTGTTCAGCGTAATCTGAACCTGCGCGCTGTCGGAGAGCTTGGTCGTGATGTTGACGTTGAAGCCGGGATCCCCGGGTTGGCGCGCCGACAGGGTTAAAGCGTTGAAGTCGGTGTTGGCGATGGCCAGGATGTAGGGGTCGCCCGCGCCGCTGTTGGACGAGTTGATGGCTTTGACCAGCCCCTTGATCATGTCGGCGATCTTGTCGGTGCTGGTCGCCTTATAGGAGTAGTCCGTACCGGTGGAGGAACTGTCCTTGGCGATGGTGATCGTCACCTGATCGTTTTCCTTAGGAGCCGCCGTGAAGGTCACCACCGACACACCGAAAATCTGAAGGCTGGCCGCGTTCCGCACGCCGTCGCGCTGAATGTCGGCGGACTGCGGGCTGAACACGAGCACGCGCCGGTCCGTCGGGTCGGCGACGTAGAGGTTCTGGCCCACCGGGTCCCAGGCCAGGCTCGTGGGCGCGGGGATCACGTCCGAGGCCGAAACCGTCAAATTCGGCGTGAACAGATCCGAGTTGCTCGTGTTGATGTCCGACGTCATGTCCGGTTGCCCGAGCACCACGTCGGCCTTTGCGCCGTTGGCGGTGGGAATCGAGTTGAACACCAGCACGCGGTCGTTGCCGCCGTCGGCGATGTAGAGCCGCTGCCCGTCTGAAAGAGCGAAGCGCGGAAAACTGAGCGTGCCCTCGCAACGAACCGGATAGGTGGGGTTGTTGTTCGAATCGGTGCCGGTGGAGGCGCACATCTTGGACGAGTTGTTATCGCCCTCGGTATCCATGTCGGGCTGACCGACGACGACGTCGGCCGGTTGCTGATTCTGGGTCGGAATCGAATTCCAGATCAGCACGCGCGAGTAGCCGAGGTCGGTGACAAATAGCCGTTTTCCGTCGCTCGTCACCGAAACGGGATTGAGCAGCGTGTTGGCGTGAACGGAGGTGGTGATCCGGGTGAGGTCGGGTTCCGGCGCGACGTTGAAATTGGGCTGGCCGAGGACGATGTCGGCGGGCTGATTGTTCTGCGTGGGAATCGAGTTCCAGATCAACACGCGGTGGTTCTGCGTGTCGGCGACAAAAAACCGGCCGTTCTGGATCCAAACGCCCTGTGGACCACGGAAGCTCTTGTTGTTCACGACAATCGGCTGCCGGACGGTGGTGAAGTTGTCCTGTCCGAGTTGAATGTCGGCCGGCGCGGTGTTGCTCGCCGGAATGTTGTTCCAGATCAGAATCCGGTTGTTCTCCGTGTCGGCGACGGCCAGAATCTTTCCGTCGGTTGCCACCGCGGTCGGCAGGCGCATCCCGGTCTGGCTCACCGCGGGATCGTTCTTGGTGAAGTCGGGTTGTCCGAGGACCAGATCAAAGGTATAAGGAAAATCGTTCCGCGCCGTGCAGACCGGACACCGCGACAGAAAAACCGGAATCTGCGTGGTCGCACCCGGCAGCTTCTGCGAGGCGTTTTTGTAAATGAGGACGCGGCGGTTTTGCGGCGTCAAACCGGTGAAACGCGAAGAATCGGCGATGATGAGCGTGTCGGCGGCAAAAGCTACGCCTCCCGCGGCGCCGAGCAGACGTTCACTGGTGCCGGGGTATTGGTCAGTGAAGGTCGCCTGGCCGATGATCATGCGCGCGGCCTGGCCGGTCACGTAGTCACCGGCAAACGCACCGGTGGCGAGGATGGCCGCAATGGCAGGGAACAAAACGAGAGACTTCATGTTCGGTGTGTTTTCAGGCAGTTGCCTCTTTAGTATAGCAATTGAAAGGACGTAGCTCGAGGGACGCCGGTTGCGCCGCCGAAAATGCCCTAATGCTTTGATTCTAAAAACGAACAGCAGTTGCCCTCGAGGGCGCACCGGGTGTGCTCAAACTGCACAGTGGTGTGGTCGATGTGGAAACGGTCCGCCAACACGTGGTTGATGCGCCGCAGAATGCCGTCGGAAGCCGACGGCGGCATATCGTCGATCAATACATGACAGCTTAGGGCATGAGCATTTGAGCCGATAGTCCAGATATGGAGATCGTGGACATCGATGACGCCGTCCACTGTGCGCATGGCTCCCAGCACGTCTTTGAGTGAGATACCCGAAGGCAGCCCTTCCAGCAGGATGTTCAGCGACTCGCGGATGATGTCGCGAGCCGTCCAGATGATCAGTGCCGCCATCAAAATGGAGAGGATTGCGTCGATGCGGTACCAGCCGGTGTAATGAATTGCAACCGCGCCCACGATGATGGCCGCCGAGCCGAGCGCGTCGCCGAGCATATGCACCCATGCCGCGCGCACATTGAGGTCGCCGTCCTTCTGGTGGTGCAGGACGGCCATGATTCCGGCATTCACCACGACTCCGGCCGCCGCCACCCAGATCATCGTGGTTTCCGATACCGCATGAGGGTCGATGAGGCGTTGGTAGCCCTCCCAGAAAATCCAGCCCGACAACACCACCAGCGTGAGAGCGTTAATAAAGGCGGCCAGAACACCCGCCCGCTGATAGCCGTAGGTCTTGTTCTCGTCGGCCGGTTTGTGTTCCAGGTAGAAACCGAAGGCCGCGAGTCCCAGCGCCAGCGCGTCGGTGAAATTGTGGCCGGCGTCGGACAGCAGGGCCAGGCTGCCGGCCCGCAACCCGGCTACGGTTTCAAAGACGACAAATCCGAGCGTGACGACAAGCGACCAGAGCAGGCGCCGGCCAGTGGCGTGATCGTGCGCGTGGCCATGTGCGTGGTGGCCATGTGTGTGGTGGTGCGCCATCGTGAGGGGGCTCACTCACGATCTTAACAAGGCGGTCTACTGCTGCGCTTTGCCGAAATTGACGGTGATAATCGCCGTGCTCGATACCGGCTCGCCTCGAACCGTTGCGGGCTTGAACCGCCAGTTCTTGGCCGCGTCCTTGGCTGCCGTTGCCAGGAACGGATGTCCATCGACAATCTCGACAGCGCTGACTTTGCCGTCGGGCCGAACCTGCAAGCTGAGCGTCACGGCGCCCACTAGTCTCATCTGTCGGGCGATGGCCGGATAGACGGGCTGCGGCATCTGCGAAATCACCTGAGCCGGCACAACCGAAAAGGATCCGCCATCCGGTCCTTCGGACTTCGGCTTGGGAGCGCTCTCGGGAACTGCGCGTGCCGTCACTACCGGAGGAGCCGTGCTGACCGGAGCGGCGGCAGGCGGAGCGGTGACCGGCGCAGGCGCGGGCGGAGTCGTCACAGCCGGAGTCTTGGCTGCCGCGGTCGTAACCGCTGGCGAGGCCACTTGTGGAGTGGTCACTGCCGGTGCGGGTGGATTGGTTATCGTTGGAGCGACAACCGCGGCGGATTGCGCCGGTACGGGCTTGGGCAGATCTGCGGGTGCGGTTGCGGGTGTGGTCTGGGCCAGGGCAGGTACGTCGTCTCCCGGCTTGATGGTGATGTAAGCAGGCTGTTCGAGCAGTACGTCCTCGCCATTCAGCCTCGCCAGGAATAAAAGCTGATACCGTCCGGGCTTGGCAAACGGAGGAATGCGAACGACGATTTTCCCGTTGTCCTGCTCGAGAACTTTGAGCATGAGGTTGAACCGCAGGTCCGAAAGGTAGACTTCCTGAACCTTGGACGAGTCGAGAGAAACACCTTGGATGGTGATTACTGTTCCCGGTCCGCCCGCGCGGGGTTCGACGGTGGAGATTGCAGCGGCTTTCTCGGCGGCATTGGCCATCGATAGGACCGCGAAGATCCAGAGGATTGGCAATTTCACAGCTCTACTCATGGCACCAGGACCATCGGCCTTTCGGGAGCGGAGCATTATAGTCCCTGCCTCGGCGAGGGACTATGCCAATCCAAAAAAGGAACCGAGGTGACTGACACCTCGGTTCCTTTTTGTTAGGGGCCGAAACAGAGCAACTTGCCGTCTTGGGTGCCGATCACCAACCGGTCCGGGACCACCGCCGGCGACGCCGACAACGGCGATCCTGCTTCGTATTCCCAGAGCTTTCGGCCGGTCTTCGCATCCAGAACGTATAAACGACCGTCGTTGGACCCGATATACACCCGTCCGCCGGTAACCGCCGGCGACGAGTCCACGCGCGCCCGCGTCGGGAAATTCCAAATCTCCCTGCCGGTATTCATATCGAGCGCGTGGATGATCTTGTCCCGCCCGCCGACGATGACTTTGCCGTCCACCACCGCCGCGCTCGAGTAAAAGGGGAAATGGCGGACCGGGTGCTCATAGCGCCACAAAAGCCGCCGCGCTTTCAAATCGAACGCCAGCACATCGTTGTTGAACGTCCCGAAATAGGCGCGGTCGTTCACCATGGCGGGCGAGGCGCCCATGTTGGCGTTGGTCCGGATCGAAGCGATTTCCTGACCGTCGGATAGCCGTATGCCGTGCAGAGCGCCGTCGCACCCCGAAAACCAGGCGTTGCTCTGCGCGATGGCTGCGGTGGCGTGCACCGGACCGCCGGTCTTGGCCGACCACAAGAGTTTGCCGGTCTTGACCGCGAGCGCTGACAGGCTGCCTTCGTACGACCCAACCAGCACACGGTCCCCCACCACCACCGGCGAAGCCTTGATCTCGCCCCCGGTATCGTAGGACCACAGCAGTTTTCCATCGGCGGCGCTGACCGCGTATAACGTCCCGCCGAGGTCGCCGACAAACACCGCGCCCGCGGCGACCGCGGGCGAGGACTCCCCGATCCCTTCCTTAGTCTTGAATCGCCACCGCGGCTTGCCGGTGGCGAGGTCGAGCGCAACCAGTTCTCCCGCCTGCGAACCGGCGTAAACCGTATTGCCGGCGATGGCCGCGGAACTTTCGATCGCATCGCCGGCGTCGAAGGTCCACAGCAGTCGGAGCGGCGGCGCGAGCGCAGCCGTGGTCACGCCGGTCAGGCTTGGGTTCGCGCGAAACTGAGGCCAGTCCTGCGCGGCGAGGACCGCTGGGATAACCGCGATCAGAAGCGCGTTATTCATTGTGCCGCCCACTGGTACAGTTGTTCCGCCGCTTCCGCATCGAACGGCCGTGGGTTGAACCGCCCGGTCCATTGTTCGGCCGCGGCGGCCGACAGAGCGTTGAGATCTCCATCCCCTAGTTGAAGCTTGCGATTCAAACCCGCAGCCGCGCGAAGCTCCTCGAGCCTTGCCGCAAGTTCGGAATGCAACTCGCGATAAAGCGCTTCGGCCGCGGGTTGGTTCCAGCGCACCACCAGCGGCAGCATCATCGCGATGGCCGCGCCGTGCACGATATCGAACCGTGCTGTTAAAGGATTGGCGCAGGCGTGCGTCGCGCCGAGCATCGAGTTCTCAATCGCGGCGCCTGCCAGGTGAGCGCCGGCGAGCATCCCGGCCCGCGCTTCCAGATTTTGCGGATCGGCGATCACGCGCTCGAAGTTCAATTCGAGCAGGCGCCAGGCTTCGCGCGCATAACCGGACGAAATCGGATTTCGCCGCGTCGTGACATACGATTCCACGGCGTGTGAAATCGCGTCATAACCCGCCGTGGCGGTGACGAACGCGGGTTGCGACAAGGTGAGCGCCGGGTCGAGAATCGCCGCACGGAAGGCGAGCCCCGGATCGCCGATGGCCATCTTCAGGTGGGAATCCGCCCGCGCGATGATGGCGTAACTCTGCGCTTCGCTGCCCGTGCCCGCGGTGGTCGGAATGGCGATCATCGGCGCGAGCGGGCGCTCGCACTTCCCGTAGCCGTGGAAATCCTCGATCGGCGCGTCGTGGTGGAGCACGATGTTGAGCGCCTTGGCGAGGTCCATCGAACTGCCTCCGCCGAGCGCCAGAATGGATTGAATGCCGAGCCCGGCGGCAAACCGCCGCGCGTTTTCGACCGCCGCCGTATCGGGGTTCGGTTCGAAATCGTGGTAGTGGATCAGCTCGCGGCCGAACACGCGCTCCACTTCCGCGGCATGGCCGGCGCTCACCAAACCGCGGTCGGCCACCAGTAGCGTGCGCCCGAACCCGAGCTCGCGCGCCGTCTCCGGCAACCGGGCCAGTGAACCCGCTCCAAAAATGACGCGGGTCCGCGGTTGAAAGTCGAATGAGTTCATTTCGTCCCGGTGCCTCCCGTCCGGAACGCGATCACGTTGGTCGGCGTGCGAAACACGACAGCGCCGCGCGTGAACGCCGGAGTGGCCATCAGCACGTCGCCCACCCGGTTGCGCCCGATTAACTCAAACGGCGGACCGGCTTTTACCACATAGACGTCTCCGTCTTCGCTCGAGGCGAAGATACGGCCATCTGCGGCTGTCAGCGAGGCGGAAAAGACGGCGCCTTCGCCCAGGCGTTCACGATAGACATCGGCGCCCGTCTTGGCATCCATGCAGAAAAACTCGCCGCGGGTGTTCACCGTGTAAACGTAACCGCGATAAACCACCGGAGTCGGCAGGTAGGGCGCGTCGGGGCGCTTCCATGCAATCGCCCCGCCCGACCCGGTAATGTCGCCTCGCGCCTCGCCCGCGCGAATCGCATAAGTCGCTTTCTGAAACCGCGAGTACCCGCTGAACAGGTAAATCAGGTCGCCGGCGCGAAACGGCGTCGGCACCGAGATCATCGAGGTGCCTTTCAGGCTCCAGAGCTCCTTGCCGGTCTTGGGTTCGTAGCCGCGCATGTGCTCGGCGCCATTGGTCACCAATTCCGGGCCCTTGGGAGTCTCAATCACGGTCGGTGTCGACCACGAGGGGACGCCGGTGCGCTCCTTTCGCCAAACTTCGTTGCCGGTCGCCGCATCGAAGGCGGCGATGAACGAACCCTTCTGGACATCACATTGCACGATGACGAGACCTTCGTAGAGAATCGGCGAACTCGCAATCCCCCACTGATACTCGGGCACGTCGAAGGCGCCCGCGTCGAGCACGCCGAGATCTTTCTTCCACAGCAGCTTTCCCGCGAAGTCATAGGCATACAGCCCCTCCGAACCGAAAAACGCGATCACGCGCTTGCCGTCGGTAGCCGGGGTCGGCGAGGCATGGGTATTCTTCGGGTGCCGCTGAATGCGCGGTTCGCCGTCGCGCGCTTTCTGGTTCCAGAGAATGCGGCCGGTCTTGAGATCGAGGCACAGCACGCGGTAGGACTGAACGCCGTTGTCGTTCACCGGAACGCCGTCGCCATAAGCCCCGGGCTTGAAGTATGGATTTGTGCTCACCGCGGTCGTGACGAAAATGCGGTCGCCCCAGATCACCGGGCTCGAGTGCCCAAGTCCGGGAACGGGAGTCTTCCAGGCCAGGTTCGCGCCTGTTTCGGCGTTCCACGCGAGAGGAACATTCCAGCCGTCGGCGATGCCGGTTGCGCCCGCGCCGCGAAACTGCGGCCAGTTCTGGGCCCCGGCCAGCGCCGCCATCCAATAGAAAAGCATCACGCGCCGCATATGAACTCTACTTTCTCATAGAGCCTGTGCCCGAAACGGCCGAAATCCTGAATGAGGCCGCCCGCCGGCCGGATGGGCCGGCTCGCGGTCAGTCAATTTCGTTTGAGGGAGTCATTCCGGAGGCTTGGATAAGCGGCACCACCTCAGACATGGCGAACTCATGCAGGCGCTCCCAGCTGAGCTTGGCCTGCGCCTCCGGTTCTTCGCTATGGAGCCGGAGTTTCAGGTAGAACGCGTCCGTTTGATAAACGCGGACTGCGCCGCTTGCGCGCTCGTTCAACGGAACGCCGAGCCCGAGATAGTCGCCGTACCAGGCGCTGTCTCCCTCCGCGCAACGGCCGGGAAACTTCGCCTCGAGCGCCGCGCGCATCCGGTCCAGCGTAAGCGGCGAGTGGAAGCGGTATTCGTTGCTCATGTTCATCAGCCGGGGTACGAATTCTTCACGATCTCGCTGTTCCAGTTCACCAGCAGGACCGAGAACTCGTGCGTTTCGCCCTGCCGCCGTTCGACCCGCCATGCGCCCCGCCGCTCGAGCCGCGCGATCAGTTGCTTGCGCTCGGGCTCGGACAACTGCGGCATCGAATCGCGCAGCTTGAAAAGGTAAGGAACCAGCCAGATCTCGCGCTTGTCGCCGTAGTGCGTGAAAGCGGCTTGAATGGCCATTTCTTCATACTTCGGCCAGTCGATCCCGAGTTCGTCCTGTTCGGGGCGCTTCCACCCCGGGGCGGGAGCGGCTTTGGGAACGGCGGTATGCGCCGCGGGCGCCGGCGGGATTTCCACCGGTTCGGGCTTTGACACGAAGCGTTTTGCGTCCAGGAAGTTTTCTTCGCCGACGATGGTCATCAGGTCGCCGGCCACGTTCTGCTTCGGAAACCCGACCACGCGGACGATCTTGCCGCGCCTGAGCAGATACTGGACCACCGGTATGTAATCGCGGTCGCCCGCCACGAACACAAAGGTGCGGATGTCGGGGCGGTTGTAATAGATGTCCAGTGTGTCGATTGAGAGCCGCATGTCCGCGGCGTTCTTATGGTCGCGGCCGAGAACGTTATGGGTTTCGACGCCGAGCAGGTACAACTGGCTTTGCGGGGTTTCCTCGATCCGGTCGAAGTCGGCGTAGGCGTCCATGCTCAGGACGCGCTCGCCCGTGGTGAGCAGGTGGCGCTTCAGCTTGGTCAGAATCTCGATGATGGAGTCCACCACATCACGCGGCGGATCGGGAAGGTTTTTCAGGAAATAGTAAATGTTCTCGAAGTCGATGAGAACCGCGGCCGGCGTTTCGGATCCCATGGTTCGATTCTAGATCGCCCGGCGAATCACGGCTCGCGCATGGAATCACAGCTCGCGCATGGATTGAATGAGCGCCTCCATGTGGTCGAGGTAGCGCTCGAGAGCCTTCCGTCCGGGCGCCGTCAGCCGGTACTCGGTTTTCGGCATGCGCCCTTCGAATGTTTTCGTACAGGCGACGTAGTTGGCTTCTTCGAGCTTGCGGGCGTGAACGCTCAGGTTGCCGTCGGTCGTCTTGAGCAGTTTCTTGAGATCGTTGAAGGTGAGCGACTCGTTGGCGGCAAGCGCGCTGACGATGCCGAGCCGCATGCGCTCGTGGATCAGGCGGTCGAGTTCGGGAACGCCCGGTCTGCCGGCCGGAAGACGCGCGGGACGCTCGGCGGGCAGGTCGCCCGTGCGAAGTGCATTGTTTTTAGCCACCGTACCTCCTTGCGATGATCGCGCCGAAAAGGATGTGCAGGCCGCCGAATCCGGCGGCCAAAAGCCAGTCGCCCCAACTCACGGGCGCAAACAGGGCAATCGCTCCCTCGCCCATGAAGCAAAGTCCCATCACCCAAACCCCGGGACCGAGAACGGTTCCGCCCGCCACTACCGCCGTGCCGTACATGAGCAGCCATAAACCGGGAACGGCGCTGATCAGCCCCGTTCGCCAGATGCCCGCGGTGAGCACCGCGCCGGCGGCCAGCGGCGGCACGAAGCTCAGCAGGAACTTGCGCGCCGGACCCGACTGCCAGGCCAGGTGAGCCGCTCGCATTTTGCGCCGCACCGAAACCAGCCCGATCAGGATGGCGATGACCCCTTCCACCAGCCAGACCGTGAGCCACGCGTTCGCCGACCGCTGCCCGGAAGCAATGCCGGCGGCCGCCAGCGCACTGACGCCCATCAGCAGTCCGCCCCAACCGGGAACCGCCGTAAAAGATCCGGCGCGCTCCATCGTGTCGCGGATATAGCGCAGGTTCTCGAGTGCGTGATCGCTCATCGACACCGGCGCCTGGGGCATACAGGTCCAGTGTAGCCGATTCTACTTTGCACCGCAGAGTAGCGGCTCTAAAGCATCGCCTTGCGGTTGCCGATGGACGGGCATGAAGGAAGGCCGCGGAAGCGGAATCCAGAAGATCGTCGCCGTGTTGACGGCGGGTCTGATTTGTGGCGTGATCGCCATGTTCGGCCTCGCGTCGCAGTCCGAGGCGGCGATGTCCGGCAGCCTGCGGGTGGCCGCGCTGGTTCACGGAATCTACAAGATGCCGAATCTCACCCGGCATCCGGCCTGTTCGCTGGGGACGGCATTTCAGTTGTCCTCCTCGGCCGAGGAAGCCATCGCGCGCCAGACCTACGAGCGCCGCTGCCATGTGAAATCGCACGACGGCGCGCTTGACTTGGTGGAAACGCCGGACGGTGATTTCTGGATCCCGCGCCGGGACTATCCGACCTTGATGGAGGAACTGGCCGAACAAACGCATGATGATTACGATCTCGCCCAGCGCGTTCACCGGGGCGACATCGCTCTCGACTGCGGCGCCAATCTCGGCCTGGTGAGCAAGCGTCTTCTGGCGCTCGGAGCGTCGCGCGTGATCGCGGTCGAACCGGGACCGGAACCGCTCGAATGCCTGCGGCGAAACCTGCGCGGCGAGATCGCCTCGGGCCGCGTCACTCTCTACCCGAAAGGCGTTTGGGACAAGGAAGATCAGCTCACGCTGAGCCACGGCGACGAGCTCGCGACCAGTGCCGCCAGCGTGGCGCTCGAGCGCGGCGGAAAGGGCGTTGTCGTGCCCCTGACCACGATCGACCACCTGGTCGAGGAGTTGGGCCTCGAACGGGTTGACTTCATCAAAATGGATATCGAAGGCGCCGAGCCGAACGCGCTTCGGGGCGCGGCGAACAGCATCCGCCGGTTCAAGCCGCGAATGGCAATCGCCCTCGAACACCGCCCCACCGACCCCGACACCCTGCCGGCCCTGATTCGCCAGTTGGATCCTTCAGCCCGTGTCTGGTGCGGACCCTGCGCAAAGGTGAACAGCAGCATCCAGCCGAACGTAATGTTCGTCAACTGAGCGCTCGGCCGGGTCTAGCGGCTATTCAGTTTCCGCCCGGCGTCGACATACTTTTTGGCCTTCGGTTCGGCCTCGTTCCAATGCGGAGGCTCGGGATTGCCGGCCATCTCGAGTAGCCCGAGCGCGATCATGCGGTCCACGCGCGCCATGTTGTCGTAATCGAGTTTCGGCCACTCGTCGCCCACCTTGTGGTAGTCGGGAAACTCGTACGACACCGAAACCGTGTGCGCCGGAACGCCCAAGTCCGCCAGCGCCTGATTGTCGCTGCGGGCGAAATACTGTTCCGTGTTGCGGGCGTCTTTCTCGACGCGGACGCCCACGCGCTCGCCCGCCTTGGTGAAAATCGACGGGATATCGGAGTAGTCGTGCCCGGTGAAATTGACCATGCCCACGTGCGGACCCACGCTCGAATCGGTTCGCCCCAGGTGCTCGAGATTGATGTCGGCGATGGTCCGCGCGAGCGGCACGAGCGGGTGCGCCCCGTAATAACGCGAACCGAGAAGCCCCAGTTCCTCGCCGAACAGCGCGACAAAGACAATGCTGCGTTTCGGCCGCGGATTCATGCCCGCAAGCGCGGATGCAATCGAGATCACGCTCGCCGTGCCGCTGGCGTCGTCGTTGGCGCCGTTGAAGACCCGGTCGTCTCCATCGCCGCGCATGCCGAGATGATCGTAATGCGCGGTCACCAGTTCGTAGGTGTCGCGAAGTGCCGGGTCGCTCCCGCGCAGGATCGCCACCACGTTCCGGAGACGGACGTCGGTCTGTCTGGGCGCGGGAATCTCGGCGTTGATTTTCAGCTCGAGCGGCCCCTCGGCCGCATCGCGAACAGCTTCGGCGATCTTCTCGTCCCGCACGTAGAAGACGGGCGTCATCCGGTTGCGGTCGTCCTCGGGAACAAGCATGGGGCGCGCCGAACGCATTCTCGCCGCGCCCGGACCGGTAATCACAATCGCCGCCGGTTTCGCCGCGGCCGCCTCACGCCGCGCGATCATCGCGGCGCGAAAATCGGCTGCATAGACGACCAGCACCTTGCCCGCCACCGCCACCCCTTTCACCACCTCCGCATCGTGAAGCGAGAGCGCGCCGACGGCATCCACCGAAACCTGCTTCGCATCGACATCCCCGAAATTGGAAACGCTGAAGCGGATCCCCTCGGTCACCGGCTCGACGGATAAGAACCGGGCGGTTTGAAAAAAACCTTCGTCGCCGAGCGGCTCAAGACCGGCGCCGCGAAACTGCGACGCGATGTATTCGGCGGCGATGTCGAGCCCCCGCGACGGAGTACCTCTTCCCTCGAGCGCGTCCGAGGCCAGAAACGAGACGTGCCCGCGCAGGGCATCGGCCGTAATCCGCGACAACGCGGCCTGCGCTTCGGGCGCAACTCCGTCCAGATCGGCTGCCCGCAGCGGCAGGAGAAAGAAGACACCGGCGAGGAGGGTCCGGCGACCCAAAGGAGGCATATACCATCAGTTTAGTCGCTGGTTTGACGGGGACGGCAATCGCCTTAGTTCCCTGAGGTACCAGGGTTCTAAAACTAAGGGGTTTGACGCGTAGTTTTTTCGTCCGTTCAGACCGATCATTGTATCGATGGCGAAGTCGGGGTCATCTCGATGTCTGCATTGTGGGGCGCGTCTGCCGCTCTACCGTCAGCTCACCGAAGCGGGATTCTGCTCCTCCGCGCACCGGAAAGCCTATACGGATGATCAGGCCCGGCTGGCGGTGGAGCGCCTGCTCGAAAACCAGCAGATGCTGGCGCGCGCCAGTGAGGAGGTCCGCGAACTTCGGCTGATGGCGGAGGCCGTCGCCGAGTTGCCGGAACTCGAGCCTTTCGTACCGGCGCCGGTGTTTGAGGACTGTCCGGAAGCGACCATTATCCCCATCCTCGACGAGCCGCCGCAGGCCGAGCTGGCGCGGCATGCTCTACCACCTGTGGCGATGAAGACGCCGGACTTGGTTGCGGCCGATCCGATCGCCTACGACCTGCCCGCGGGCAAACCCCAAAAGCCGGCTGCTCCCGAGCTGCTTTTCAGCACGGTCCTGCCGGAGACACAGGGCCTGCTCGACATCCGGCCGGAAGCGTTCTCGGGCCCCGGGTCCGGGCTTACCCCAGTACCCGGTCCGATTGACTACTATGACGCGGCCTGCGAACTACCGGGCTCGCTCGAATCCGGGCTCGAGGCCGGAATCGTGGCGGCAGCCGGTTTGCGGAGGCCGAACCGCTTCGACGCGGCCGATATGTCATTGGCGCCTGGGTTGCCGGCCGCTCTCGATCCCCGAGGGGCCACCTGGCTCCCGCTGGCCAGCCTCGGTGGACAGGCGGCGCCCGAGCCTCCCACGGCCGAACTCGAATCGATCCCTCTATCGGTCCCGTGCAGCTCGTCCGCGTTCACACTCGCGGGCGGCCCGCAGAACCTCACCTTCCGCCCGTGCATCGAGCCGCCGCCGCCGGTATCGGCAGTGGAGGCCCCCAGGATTCCGGCGCTCGAACGCCTGGACGACCGGCTGGGAACTCAGCTTCGCCCCAATCCGGCCGCCGAGGCCGCCCGCCTTCCGCAACCCACCGGCCC